>BNJU01004872.1_pt1 | contig 47434 bp, 83 predicted proteins | sample 8539281 | NCBI WGS metagenome assembly BNJU01 (sample SAMD00202456, study PRJDB9452) | human saliva metagenome | isolation source: human saliva | place: Japan
TGTGCCCTGGTGTGAAACCAGCTGGCGACCACCTCACCGGCAAGCTGACGGCGGTAGCTGCTCGACGGTGCGGCGAACAGCGACGCGGCGGTGCGCCACCGGGCACCGGCTGACTCGTTCCGCCGGTGGCGCTTCCCGCCACGTTGCCAGGCCATCGCGCACCCGTGGGCGAACGCCCAGCCGATTGCGCCCACTGCCGCCAGACCGACGGGGCCAGGATCGTTATTACCATCTGGTGAAATCTCGAAGATGAAGAAAGAAGAAGGAGAAGGGTGAGAAGAAGGAACGACGGCGGCGGCGCGGGGAACGAAGTGCTCGCCACTGCACTGGCAGCGTTCCGCTACCGGCCCCGCTGTACTGAGACCCGCCGAAACGTACTGGTCCGCAACCCGAGCGGCAGAGTACTGTTGCCAAACCGGTGATTCAGAACTTCTTCCGCCACCAGCGCATGGGCTCGCGCTCTGGGCGGCAACGACGCACCGTAGCGCCCGGCCGCCACAGCTGCCCGATCCGCTGCCCGCAGCGCGTACCCGTGATGATCGCTTCGAGAACTGAGCACCGCCGGGGCGATGCGGGTCTGAGCCCTCGGCCTGGGTGACCAGCATGGCGATGGTCAGAACCTGGGAGGTCAGGAAGGCCCGGGCCTGTAAGCCTGGGCCGCTTCTTCTGCTTAGGCGACCTGCTCGATCTCCATGGTCACGAGCCTGGCCATTGCCCCACCACCCCATCCGGGTGCGCTGGGGCGAGAAGAAGACTGAGATTGGTAGAAGCCATGAGGAGTCCTTTCGAGAAGAGAGGAGAAGACGACGACGGCTGAAGCGCTCACCTGGAGCGGATCACTGCCACCGCCTGGAATGACACATGCGGCCCGGTGGCCGCGAGATCGAGGCATCTGCCTGCCGCACTGCCCGAGGACGGGTGCCGATGTACAGCGTCCGGTTGACCTGGCACATCTGGGAGAACCACGCCGCCGTTGGCGGTGTCGTGACGAAAAGTGCGCCCGCGCTGCATCTGGACAACGCGGTGCCAAACCAGTCGGTGAGAATAGGGACCATGAAGGCACGCGGAGCAGCTAGCTGCCCTTCGCTGCCACATGGCGTCTTCGCATACGCGGCACGGATGAGGCCAGGCGGCGCGCCGCGCACTGGAGCAACGAGTCACTGACCGAGCTACTAGCCCTGCGCAAGGCCTACGAGCGGCTGACGGTCGAGAGTTCCAGCACCTTCGCCACCTTACCTTGCGGCGGGTCTGCGGCGGCGACGACCTGCTCGACGCAACTTCTTTCCTGTTTCAGCGCGAGCTGGCCCGCTACCAGCACAGTAGCCCGCAACGAGGCAGCCGCCACGCCATTGTCTCTGTCCGCTCCATGCCGACTTTCACATCGTCGACGGTAAAACCTCCAGCTCACCGCCAAAGAGCACTCTCACCCGGAAGGCAGGACTGGCGCGACCAGCGCACCGCCCACGCCGCTGGAGCTGACGCCGGCTGCCGATGATCGCCCGCGACCTGGTCTACGCCGCCCCAAGTCGCCGGACGGCTCGGCACCGAGACGCTCGCATCCAGCTCGGCGGCGAAAGAAAACGCGCCAGCTTGATGGTCATCATCGACCAGATGACCAGCAGCGACCTACCGTGCAAAGCGCCCCTCATCCAGGTCTGGCACTACCTCCAGCAGCGGCCCACGAGCTCACGCGTGCAGTCTGGAGCAGATTGCCAGCCCCCAGTACTCACGTGACGGGCGTGACCGCTGCCGCCACCGTCCTCGCGCCGACCCTGCCCGACACCCAGGCCGTCCGGGCCAGATGAAATATGCCGTCCTGGCTGTGTCGTACCGGCCGGAACGCGCTGCTGCACCGTCTTCACCAAGACCACAGCCAGCTCTCCGGCTACTCCACACGCGCGACCACCTACCGCACCATCGTGATGAGTGGAGGTGACTAAGGGAGATGAGGAGTAGACAACACCCTCAGCCGATCAGCAGGGTCAGTACAACCGCCAACCTCCAGCGCCAGCAGCGCACACCCTCGCCCAGCGCGACATCACGCAGCGGGTTGTTCCGAGCTTCCGGCAAGAGTGCCGAGGCAAGAGCATCCAAGAGCAGCGCCTCATCAGTGTCGCCGAAACGGCCCGCAAAGCCGCACGAGACCGGGCAGAGGACGGAGCTGGAGTGCCGAGCGGCGAGAAGCCGCATCTGGGCAATTAACACTGCTGGCTCGCTTGGACGGCGATAGTGCAAAGCGTCCAGGTGGCACGATGCCGCCACACCCGCGCATCGGAAGAGACCAAACTGTTGCAAAGTTGGCGCCTAGCTACAAACAGCACAAGACTCCAGAAGCCGATGCTTCGTCATTTCTTCCACCTCCAGGCGCCCGCCTGCCCACTTCCCTAACGGCATGCGTCGTCGCTGCCCTGGGCACTGGGCTCTATGAGGCAGCACGACACGGTATCTTTCCTTTCCAAAGTGTCCAGGGAACGATCTGCGGCACTCACCAGCCGCGCGACGATGGAGACGGGCATGCGCTGCCAAGCAGACATCGACACTCTCGAGGCTGCGACCGCCGGCGTTGTCGCCGCCTGGCCGATCCACCTGGGCTCACACGACCGACGATGGCGTCTGTCTGCTGCGCACGCAGATGCGTCCTGCCGCAACGGACAACTGGGCGGCGTCGCGCGAATGCGCCCAGTGACATGAGAACTCGACGTTCACCAATCAAGGGACCGCCAATATGCCAGTCGATATAAACAGCAGACACCATCTCATAAATTGAGCTGCATTGCGTTAATGAGGTTGACTGTGATTAAAATAGTGGCAGCCATGGTGAAACGCTGCCCATCACCAAGAACCCACCGAACCAGCGAAAATGAGTCTGCTGGTTTGGAATACTTCTGCGGAACGCGTGCATCGAAACTCAATCGAGACAGCCGGTCGACACGCAAAGGTATTGGACGTCTTGCGATTAGGTGAAACGAACTCGGCGAGATGTCATCTAAAGCAGAATATTGGGATGGCGATAAGTTAAAGTCACTTTACGCATCTGGAAATTAACCAACCTAAAAGAGGGGTCGTGAGCGCTTACTGCGTTTTGTTGACCCCCACCGTGCCTTCTCGCAGGGTGCCTACTCATCCTATCCATCAGCGGATCTGCAAAGTAACCGCAAGCAACTCTCAATTGCCTGTCATTTCCGCTCGAGTCTCCGACCCCACAGAATTATGGCTAATCACTTGTCTATTTCGAGGCACATACCTCCCCTCTAGAATGAGGTTAATACGCTGATTCTGACTATCACATTGGGAAGACCGATCAACTGGTTAATAAGAAGGGTAAAAGCAATTCCGGCCAATAGGTCTGTCACTGAAAATAAAATTAAGATGTCTTACGATGTTATGTTTTCAGAGCTTAGCAGCTTGAACATCGAGATGGCGTTTAACATTCCACTGGACTGGATGAATAAAGCAGCCTTTTTGTCTCTATCGATATTTTCTGGCCCCTGGGAGTTTGGCGGTTTTGTTGTAGGAGTCGTTCAGAATCCGCTCGCCTAGCTACCTACTATGTGATTTGGCTGGCTCAATCGCTTTGCAGAATTTTCACTACATGGAACTAACAGAGAGCAGATTTCAGCAGTATATGGCTTCTGCGAGGGCGAACACTTCGGCTCACGGGAGGTTAGTAGATGCCATGTATATCGTTGAGAAGTACGATCTCAAACTAGCCTATAGGAATAGTAACAACTGGTACGCATGGATCGCCAATCGGAGTTTAGGCGTTTTTTTACAAACTTATGTAAAACATTTGCCATGTCCGTAACCCTACCTTACAAGCAACTCGAAACATGTGCTCGCGGGATAATTAAAGTATCCTGGAACGATTCCTTTACGTATCAGCATGACGATATTTTCAAGGATACTAAGACAGTCAATCAGAGATAAGCGCGCGAATAGAAGCGTCACTCGCTGTTCATTTTGCTTTTTCCGCGACGATGGTCATAGCGTTCATTGGAATTGTTATTCTGACTAACTGGCTCAGAAGTCGAGATGCGTCGCTACGGAGTTGTTCCTCCCAATTTTGTAATATCACTAGTAAGTGAGTCAAAGCTGGGCTTCTATGGTCAAATCATACTTCCAGAAGCCATGCGTATAGACAATGTCAGGTGCGAAACGCTAGAATTGATGGAGAACCGCGAAAGTACCGTCAAACCCCTCTGGTTACATGCACAAAAGATGACAGAATGAGGCTGGCGATTTACACTATGTGAAATAAAGGCTCGACTGTATATTACTCGAGGAAAGGCGAAGATCTTTCTGCCGATTTTCGTATTCAGGCACATGTAAAGAGGTCAGTTCGTTTTACCTGCGCTCTTTGCTTCACTCTGCGCCTATGAGTGTCGGCGAGTTCTTCCTGATGTTCATTAAATTCGAGAGGTTTGCATTTCCTCAAGACATATCTAGCATGGTAGCCGTCGTAGCTATCCTACCGTCCGCCATGGCTGGTTACTTCTGTTCGATCGAGAGCATGAATACGTAAGCGTGGTGCTCTGGTTCCCGTCGAGTCCTGCTAGTTGTTTCGATGGTCGTTACACTTACCGCAGTGTTCACGGTTAATCTTGCATTGGTGCTCCGCAGTGGAATCGACGAATGTGACCAACGGGCAAACGTTGGCTTACATTCATCGGCTCAGCGACACTGCCGAAGTTGCGGCATTTGTGACATTTGCGACGCGCGGTCGCTTTCCTGGTATTCGCTGAGATTTTTGGTGACGGAGGGACTGCGCCACACTTTCTCTCGCAAGTTTCATCTCGCCCTTGCCTGGCTGTATGCGGCATTACTCGTATTTGTTTCTTATGTGCATACTGTTGGATGGGTGTGATTTATTCCAGTGGCATCGGAGCAAAGACGAATTTCTTCTCTGAACTTCCCGGGATTCTATACCATCAAGCACGTATCGTTTGGCAGTCGATTTAGATTTTCTGCGATGTTCCTGTAGAGGAACATACCCATCTACAACCATCGCCGCGCCATCTTGGACTTGCTCTACCGCTCCCCTCCATCGCTGGGACGCGTCCTGGACCCAACAGCGCCACATCTGGCTCGGCACGGAGAACGTAAGGCAGTGACTTCTCCAGCGAAGCACGCGCTTGACCTGTCCTTCCATCTAGTGGCCCAGGAAGATCTATGGCAGTGGGCCTACTGACGAACCCGGTGCGCTGAGGACGATGTGCGTGGAGTAAGTTCGCTGGCAGTGCGAGAACGGATGATCCTACCGCTGCTTGAGGCTAGCTGATAGCCTTGAGAACATCAAGGCTCAAACTGCTCCCGCGTAGATTTTAGTGACATACCGTGTGGGTATGAGTGAATCTACCAGTTCCCCTACTTGGACTCTTATCTTCGCCTTCCCGCGGCTGTTGCCGCGCCGTCGCTGCTATGGAATGGGTTAGCCAGCTCACTCGATCGGCGAAGGCGCGGCGCACCATTGAGTGGATCAATAGTACAATCGATAAAGATGCCGATGGCGATTCGCGGCAGCATCCACTTACTGAACTACGAACAGAACAAGAGGCGCCTCGTTGCAACGTACTACGTCCCTGGTGGCGTCTACTGCTATTCCCAGTCGGGTGACTGTTTTCAGTGCTCTACGCTTGCTATCAGAAAGGTATGCCTGGAGCGGATGCCATTCGAGGCGCAGAGGGCGAGTTTTCTGTCTGCTGTACTTTGCTTGGTTATTTATTGGTAGCTATAGAGAAAGGTTGCGGATAAGCGACCACTACAAAACCGGAATCCTCAGAGAACCTCGCATTGCGCTGTGGCGCATGGGAAATAAACTCGTTGGCGTTGCTCTGTGATGTACCATCGGCACTCTGTTGCTGGGTGGAGGCCTGGCGCTCTGTATTGCAGTCAGGTATCCGATACTTGCTGGTGGTAGGCTTGTCTGTGGGGATACATTATGCTATTTCTCACGATTCCAGTATGTCATGCACTACGTTCCAAGAGTGCGTATCGCAACCAAAACAGGGTCCGAAGTCGCTTGGAAATGAGATATTCAGTCTCCCTCGATTCGCTGCAACTACGTTTCTGTGCTTCCAAAGTCAAACAAAAGAAGACACCGACGAAGAACATTACGGAAGTGTCATCCGATGTAGTTCTATGCTATAGCACTCAGGTGTTAGCAAATCGATCTGCATATGTCCGCCAAACCAAATCCCCTCCCTCCACCACCGCCTCCGTCGGCTCAAAGCCGCCCTGCTGGCCGTCTCCTTCACCTGGTCGGTATCCTCCTCATGATGCTCAACGCCTGGCTGTCCCTGCTGCGGCTGGGAAGCTGGCAGTGGCTGCGCACTGCCGTTGGGTGAGCTGGGTGGGACGCCTTGCGTGGGGCTGCTGTCGACGTTCTTCGAGTACACCTTCCGGCGGGATCAGGAGCGGGCAGTGACGGAGCGCTTCCGCCAGACGATCCGTGAGGGAAGCACCGGCGCTGCGTGATGCCGTCATCGAGGCCTTCGCTTCGACCGTCAGGACGTAGCGCGTATAGCCACGCCCGAGCTGCTGGACGATCTGGCCCGCACCAGCCTTTCGGTCTGCGCTGACGACCCAGCCTTCGGTCGTGAGGTCTATGCCGACATCCGCCACCGCTTCATGGCTGCCGAGGAGCGTTGGTACGACGCCCGCGTCGACGCGACCCTTGGTATACAGGCGTGAGCACTGCTCCTACCCGTTCTTCGACTTACGCGTCCGCTGGAGTACACCGTCACGCCGCGCATCGCTTCCGCAAGTTCGCCGTCGTCTCCGACCGCCAGCGCTACGACCAGCTGGCGGCCGAGCGTGGAGACGAGTGTAGTGGTACCGCCGGCCAGTGCCCGGCCCTGGCTGTCTCCGATCCAAGAGGTCTTCGCCCTGGAGCAGTTCACCGTCAACGCATACGTCGGTGCCGTTCGCTACGACGGTAGATGAAGTCGGGACGAGATTCATCGTCGTTGACCTGGGTACCGAGGTCATCGCAGACGACAAGCCAGTCGTCATCGCCTTCCAGTTCCGTTCACTGGTGCCACGCAACGGCACATGTCTTCCACTCAACATCGACCGCCCCACGCGGTCTCGACGTCGAGTTGCGCTACGACCCAGAGCAAGTCGGCCAGATGCGCATCCTCGACTTTGCCTCCATCGGCGAAGGTGGCCGCCTCACCCAAGTACCGAATACGCCAACGCTGCACTATCGCTACGACGGCTGGCTCTTCCGCGAGCTGGCATGGTCTTCGTCTGGACGCTGCCAGACGAGCGGGACGACGGGGCGAGGTTGCTCCTTGACACCGATGCCAGGCCCGCGTTCAGCCGGTAGTTCTGAGAACGCCATCAAGGCAGCACCAGCCACGGAACGACGCCCGCCAAGCTCGGTGCAGCCTGACGGACACCGGCCCAGCTGCCCAGTAGGGAGGCAGCCATGGGATGAGTTAGCCCCTACGTGGGGCGTGTGATCAGTCGCCACCCATGCTGCAACCCTCCTCCATATCGGCTGACATCCCTAGATTTGCCATACATGTGGTGGTGCTGACGTAGGCACCCGCTCGACGCTGAGTGCCGTGCGCGACTCTCCTCCACCAGCCAAGACGAGCAGTGGTGGCCCAGTCGCCCGCCAGCTGGGTCTGCGGCTGCAGCGCGCCCGCATCGCCAAAGGGCCTCAGCCAGAAGCCCTGGCCCACGCCCGCCGCATCTCTACCTACACCTGCCAAAGAGTTCGAAAAGGGCGAGTCCCGCCTGGCACCCCAATGAACCTGCGCCTGCGCACGCTCATCGCCCTGGCGGTGGCGCTGGACATGCCGGGTGGGAGGTTGGTGGGAGGGATGAGTGATGGCTTCGTCTCCCACGACAGCTGCAGCAGCTCGTGGAACTGCTCATGTTGCAGTGGCAGATGCTGTCCATCGTTCCACCTGCTCGTGAGAACAGACGAAAGTCCACCTAGGTTCTCGATTCATTAATCGACCTCAGTCGACAATTGCTACTTCTTCGCTTCTTAGTCGTTAGTGAGAACGGCCCCGCGAGGATGATGCCTCTCTCCGCAGGATCAAATTCCGATCCTTACGATCCCACTGCACTGAGAACTCGAACCGGGTTGCCGTTTCTCACCCTCATCCGTTCCGATGAGTCCGATGTGACTGACGCAGGCATCTCCTCGGTATTTACTTCTTCAGGAACACCTGAAGCAACATCACGGTATTCATAGACGAAGGGCGCTGCCTCGCCCGTTTCTTCCACCGACACAGAGGTTCCCTGACATGCTCCATAACCCCTGAGCAGCCTCTTTTTCATCCCCATCTCTCGCTCAGCCTGCAACTCCCATTTTTCCGTCACTTACTGTAAGAACAGCGGTCTTCCAACTCTCATATCATCAAAAGATATGTCCCAGGGTGCCGGCGGCGAACTGCTGAATGCAGGTAGAGCCGGAGCAGCCAGTCGGAGGCGATAGCGCACCAACAACCACGATCGACGGGTGCCCGGTCGTCTCGACGACCAAGAGCGTGAGTGAGAAAACGAATCTGCTGTCGCATAGCTCTGAATCCTTCAAGGTAGGGTGGGAAGCGGGCGTTGAAACACCCGTAACTACCCAGAAGATCTCCACCTACCGTCGAAACTTTTCCACAGTTGATTTGTGTCCAACACCCTTCAATCCTCCTATCCTCCTCACCAGCCCTGAGCATGTTTGAGAAAGTACCGCATACCAAAATGTCGCTACACCGGCAGCTCGACCGACTGAGATCCGCCCTCCAGCAACCCAGTCCAGACACCGAACAGGGAGTGACGGTGACGAGGTCACACCACGCACCCTCATCGCTCTGCAACAGCGCTGGACATGCAGGTAGAGGAACTGGTGAATAGTCCCTGGCTACGATGCCGCCATGAGCCAACGTGCACTCCTCCCCAGGGCCACCCCACCGACAACGATCTGGCGTCGTGCGCCATACGATCATGAATATTGTGTCTCTTAGCATCGACACTGCCGCTGGCGTTGTCACTGCGCTGACTGGCCTGATCGCAGCCGCGGTAGCCGCCACGCAGCTGTCCTACCGCCACCGCATGATGCGGACCGCCACTTGGGCGCAGGAGCAATCCCGTCAGCCGTGTCCGGCGAGCGCAAGCAGCACCCGAGGACATGCAAGCGCTGGGCGCAGTCGGAGGTGGTGGCGGCGACGATGATTCCGTCGTGGAAGTACGTTGAGGCGATTGTTACCGCGATGGTCACCGTGCTGGTTCCCGTCATGCGAGAGCAATCCATGGCACCGTTCATGCTCATTATGTTCGGCATCCAGACCTTGGAGTATCGACGCACCATCCTGCTTTACCTCGAACGTCGGCGCCGCACATGGCGGTACACGGGAGCCGCTAGTGCACCTGCACGATCAGTTCTACTTCCACTCAATAAGCAGACATATAAGAGTTTCATCCCAGCCAGCCTTGCTGCTTTCGCCGTAACGGCCACATCAGTAGCGTTGGCAAACTTCGTCCACTACAGCGGAACCGGCGCATTTATGGTTGCCGTTGTCGTAGACGTTGCGGCATTCGAACACGTTGGAAGTGTCCGCCGTTCTGCTCGCCACCCATTTCTAGGGCATCTGGAGGGTTTTTAGTCGGTCTATATGTCGAAAGCAGACAACATGCTAACTACACTTCGCCTTCGATGCATACACCTCACATCGCGACAGTTCGACATTAGCCAGCATATGTTGCTGGATGCCATATTGCTATCGAACCTGATAAGCCACCACTAAGAGGTAGTGAGCATACACAGCAATAGCAAGAGGTTCAGCAGCTTACACCGTTACCAAACTGCAACGGTACAGCCCCACTCACCATCCTCACGACAAGCTATCGTGAAAGCGCCCCGCTCGGGCACGATGTCGCAATGGCTGCGACAGACCACCATGAGGAACCCATCATCGTATTTCAAGTCCCTAACGATCACCAACTTCAGGTCTTTGAAAGATGAAAAGCAGATCAATTTCACCAAAGGGATCAACTATATCGTTGGCGATAATAACTGCGGAAAGTCTACGATAGTTGACGCGCTGCGCTATCTCATTGAGAAAGGCGTTGGTGAGCAAACAGCATACAAAAACAAGTCTGCCGCCGAAGAGTTGTCGGTAGAAGCAATTTTGCTGGCCAAAGAATTAATCGACATCGTTCATTCAGAAAAGTACAAGAAACTCAAAAGTACCTAGATTCGACCATGAAGAGCCCTACTTTAGAGTACGTCGATCACCGAAAAATTAGAGACAATCATACAGAGCAGCAAAAGCAAAAACGCTGACAGAAAAAGATTACTTTCTGGAATCCTGAGACGCAGAAGTTCGAGAACCCGACCGGTATCGACGCTCTATTCAGGTCGCTAGTTGACCTCGTGCCGGTGCTTGCCGACACCACTACCTCGGATATCGTCGATTTTGGCTGCAACAAAACCAGCGAAACTCATCGCGGCCGTCTCACAACAATTCCAAGAGACCGAAAGGTGGACGGCGTTTCAGAAGGCTCATACAGAGCATTCTCCGATGGCGAGGACTCGCTCTCGTCGCTAACTGCTGATATGTCTAGCCAGATTCAACAACTTGCACAGAAACAATATGGGCAGGCTGAAGTCCGGCTCGACTATCCCCCTTCCTGATGCGAGACTTTCATCAAGTGCGGCCAGCTACTCGTCACTGACGGAAACTGCGAAACTCCGCTGTGTGACAAAGGCACGGGATGCAGCGTGCCGTCACGTTAGCTGCTGATTCAGGTGTAGCTCGAATATGCAGCACAAAACGAAGAGCATGCGCCCGCTACGCTCCTCCTGGACGAGGCCCGAAACATGGCTTCACCCTCGTGCGCAGATTCAGGCTCGGAGAGCACTGACAAGAATTTCAGATGAGGAGCAGCTGTCCCTCATTACACACTCTCCTATATGCTGCGCTCATACAGTCAACAAAGCACAGACTGCTCATCTTCTCGCGCGAAGATAACGTGCCTTCAATTCGGTACTCGGACGAGCTTTGGGCTCCTTGCCAGCCAAGAGCCTTCTCTAGGCGAGATCACCTACTTTGCTTTTGGCATTCCGACTGTGGGTTCCATGATGAGTCATGGGGTGAGATACACTGCCTCCATCGGGCCAGGCAGCGAAGTTGGGCTGAATAAGACCTTAAAATGCGAGCCATGGGCTGGATTACAAGAAAACGTGGATCCGAGATAACACAAACCCACCAACACATGAACAGGCGACATTGCCGTACTACATCAGAAGTTCGAGTCACCATCCAGAAAACGAGACTCAACGATCCATACACGGACGATGAACTGCGAGGTCGACCGAGGAACTCTATAGCGGTGGTAAAAGGCGTTGCAAAAGCAGGTCGGCGAGCAAACCGTAGGGCTCGGTCTTGCACTCCAACGCCATGCTGGCTGTCTGAAGCCTGTCGGCCAGCATGTGAAGGCACTGGCGGAACGTGCAGGAATGCTGACGCGCTCCGCCAGTGGCGTGCCTGAGTTACTGCACCAGCTTGCGTCCGTGCATGCCGGGGATCTCGGCAGTGTGTGACGTGACTCACGCCTGGCGTAGCAAGCCACCGTGCAGCTGGACGCACGAAGCCTTTGCGTCGACAGGTGCGCCTGAGCAGCACAACGCCGCTGACGGAACATGTTGAGTCATCAATAGCTCGGTCGGTGTCGCCTCACATCGTCACCGCCCTGGACACCGATGCCGGTGGGCTGGTGAGTGGGCTGGAGGTGTAGCAGAGGGGTTGGCGCAGCACTCTTCCAGCACTGCGCCAACCCCTGACGAACGACGACCAGCGAGTTCCTACAGCTCATCCTGCGATGCCAGCCTGTTCGTCCTCCCGTGCCGCTTGCTCCTCATGTCACCGTTCGGCTGCCTTGTCAGCAATCGAGCAGTATGACGAGATGTCGAACGTATCTGCTTGCCCACGTACGGTATCTCTGGGCGCTCTCCCGCTCTTGCTGTCCGCCGTCGTAGATGCCGCGCACTCGACATGAGGGCCGCAGCACATCCCGGCGATGAAGCCTTCATCAAGATTCTCGTTTCTGACTTCGTCGATCAGTTCTACACAACAGCTGGTAACGGCCACGCTCCATCCCCTATCTTCTGGACTATTGGCGAGAAGTTTACCGATTTCGTAGTCAGCAATGTCCGAAAGTTCGGCAGTTGCCAACTCCTGCCGCGCAGCTCTCGACCCATTGCTGCATTACCGCTACGTCAAGCTCACCATCTGCCGTCATACCTGGGCAGCCGCGCCAGCCATCGAGCACGTCTCAGTCCCTGCGAAATGAAGCACTGCGATCCAACCCAAGCATGGTCTCGTTGCGATGTGCCACCCCATAAGCTTAACAAAACAGGCCAGCTTCAGTCGCAAAGAATGCGATTAAGGGTCGTCGACCCGATGGTGACCAAGCAGAGGTAAAGCAAAAGCTCTAGCCGCGCAACGTCCACCTGATCAGCTGGCTCAACGATATGATCAAGCACCCTGACCGACCTCATATGACAGCGAGGAGATTTTTACCGACTCTTGGGTACATGCGACGTGAAGCAGACCAATCAATATCTGCTGTCAAGTCAGTCATACACCATCCTGCTTGGCGGACCGAATCGACAATGACACGCTGTCGATCGCATCCCAGGCGCGCGTCCACAGGCAGCCAGTCGCTCAATCGCATACTGCATGTGGTTCGGTGGTAGCACCCGCATCTCCGCAGTTTGCCAGTACGCGTCTTCATCGGCTTGATTGCGCGCGACGACCTCCCAGTAGTCGGACTCAGCCGGTACACGGCACAGGACCGCAGCGCGCTGCGCGGTAGTGAGTCGCGGATCATCGAGCACAGCCTGCAGCCAAGACGGCACCGCGTTGGCGTAGCGCTCGATACAGGTAGCCATCCCGACCGTGGCCAACTTTGTGTCAGGGGCTGTCCACCCAGTGCACAACGTCCCACAAATCAAGTTCCGCCGATCTGCCAGCATCTGCCCCAGTAGCCACGATACGGCTGCTCGCGATGCAAGCACCTCGAGGTCGTCGAGTTTCTGCGGCCTGCAAGTATCTCACCAAGCGCATTTTGTCGACGCGTCTCCACCCTTTTGACTCGCAGTCATCAATGTCGTGGTGCAGCACAATCGAGCATGAACCAGGACTCATAGTTGAACAAGTAGAGGTGGCGCAAAACTGGCAAGCAGGCCGCCACTCGTTTGGATAAATCTAGGAGGCGGCAGACTTCCTCTTCCGGCAGCGACCATTCTGACTTATGGTGCGAATGCTTGTTGCCAGTTCTCGCAACGCACGCCATACCAGTAGCGATCGTCGTCGTCAAACTCTTCGGACGACGAAAGCTTCGCGAGGTGATCGATAATTTTGCTCTGTCGTCCGGCAAAACTCCAATATTGATGTGATTGACCAGCTGCGCAGGGTTTGATGGGGTCATATGACTCCAGGTGATGCGCGCTCAACGAGACTCATGTCGATACGCAATCCAGTCGCGCTGCAACACCGGAGCGTCGGTCAGTGGACGCAATCTGCTCGGGCAGAGGGGCGTAGCTGGCGGCGTGATTGTCGCCGAACAGTCAGGCCATAGCGCGAACAGCAGATCTCAGCCGACAGCTGGCGATATCCGTTGACGGAATCGAGCGCGTAAGTCTCTCACCAAACGGAACCGTAGTAAAAATTGGCCCAGCCACAGTACGGCGGCGATGCTCTTATCAGGCCGATTGCCGCGCTGTTTGTCGTCCACTCGATTAGCAGCAAGCAAGCCAGGCATTCAATGGCATCGTCGAAATGCACCGACCACGCCAATACCTCCGAGGCACCCACAACAGGCACGGATGGAACCAAGGGTCACCGAACAACAGATCGCCGCTATCGCATTAAAGGCTCGCAGCAGCGAAAGAGAGTCTTGCTCCAGATTGTCCATGACGACATCAACAAACTGCTGCGGCGCAGCTTCTGCAAAGAGACGGTAAGCGTGGCGCTATCAGATTCCAGACACGACCGGTATCGTCTTCTACCGCCTGACTAAGCGGTCGGTGAACGACTTCAGCAATTACTACTGGTCAATTTGCGTGCCTGCGCATCGTCTCCTCAATAGAGCCAAGCATCGAGAGAGACTCCGAGCAATGCCGCTCTTCAACTCCTCCGAGTACTGAATCTCGCGACGTGGGCTGATTGAGTTGCTGCGCAAACTTTTTCATTGGATTCAAACCATATGACGGATTCACCTCACAGGACATCAAGCACCATCTGCTTCCACCGCTCAATGACGCCATCCGTGATCTTCGACGACTGAGCGATAGTGGCTTCCCCTCAAACGAAGCGAATCGCCAGACCGATCGGATTGGCTCATCACGGGTCGTTTCCGCCAGAGCGCTTCTGGCAGAGCGACGTCACTGTGTCGTAGTCACTGCGAACCAGGGCCGCTATCGCCTGCCTATCCTTTCATTGTCGGCATCCCAAGCGCTGACAAGCGTCAGTGCTGGCCAGCATTGCGCGTTGGCGTCGGTCACCCATACGGGTCTGCGTATCGCGGGGTCACGCGTTAGGTTCGAACAAACGATGGCATGTTCCGTCAGGCAAGCCCTGCAAGATAGCCTGCCTTTTGAAAAGTTGACCCCACAGTCGCTCGGTAATACCTGCACGTCTGGTCGTGACACGCGCGATAGTTGCAGGTCAGGATTTCTGAGGCGCAACTCTGCTCGCGATCGACAATTTTGAGTACAGTGATGACCGTTATCCAGCGCTAACTGTTTGTCAGCATCACTCGAATGCCGGAATCAGTATCGATCTGCCAGGCTGTCGTGACCTCGGTTCCAGGCGCTGCGCTAACGATGATGACCGATTGATCAAGAGCACTCAGTCCATCCTCGGCGTCAGCCGCAAGACTTGCGTATATGAAGGCGAGGCAGTCGTCACGCCAGTCCCGTTTGAATCGGGATGGTTCGCGGTGCTCCGGCAAGCAGCTCTCCGGGTTTGTCTCGAGTCGATTCTCGCCTGGCCATGAACATGCTAAGCGGCACTCCGCTGAGTCGCTCGATGAAAGGCATTCCACCAATGCTCAAGCGTCTGCGCATCTAGGCTGCTTGCCAAGATGCTCAGAAATCCAATAGCGTGAAACTGACGATCTATTCAGCCACGCTTCCAATCATCCGCATCAAGCGGGCAGACATCAGCAAAGATTCCTTTGCTGCGATGCTCTTCCAACCATTTTCTTTTGCCTCTCCAGCGCCGAGGGGTGGCAAAGTGCGAATACATGACTAGCGGCATCATCCTGCTTGACTCGCTTACGGTAGTCACCTGTTGCTTTGGCGCCGATATCCTTGTTGGTACCAAACTCAAATAATAGCGATCCTGGTGGCAGGACGGAGACTGTTCCGTCCGACTGCGGTGACTCCGTCGTAGCCAGGCTCACTTCACGCCGTTGCCTGCACGCGCTGATACCGCCGACACGCCTGGCGTGTTTAGCAAGAGATGCCGGATGAGGGCAGGAAAGTTCTCCTGCATCACGAGCATCCTTATCTGTGCCAGATGTTGAGATCATCAGCGGTGATGAGTTCTGGATTCTTCATAGTTTCTCCTAATTTGGTAATCAGGTGCAACACGGTGTCTGGACCACTTTTGAGCGCATCAGACAGCCAGCACCTGCGCATATTATACGCTTACTTACCGCCATCTACTCGGCTATTTATCCTCAATTTGGTCACGAACATTGTTTCGGTTTCACTTGGAAGTATCGACGCTGTTCCAGCGTATGCAGGTTCGGTGACTTTTTCATAGTTCTGCAATCATTGTATACTGATTGGAGTAATGCATGTATATAATACAAAATACCCATAACCTGGCAGGATCGTCATACAACGAAGTGCACAGCGTGCTCGCCAGAATACAACGTCATCGCGCACTCGACGAAGCGGCAGCCGTACGTCAAGTCGAAGTATGCCCAGTGGCGAGAAAGTATCTCTCGCCGTGTTTTGAGACATTTGATGGACAAGAACCAGGATCGCACCAAGCGACTTCGCTTCTGCAGGCAGCGCTTGACCCGCTTCGTAATTCTGATCAATCCAGATACGATCGCCTAGCGCCGAAGATCAGCGGATGCTGCCTCATCAGTTCTATGGTGTAACGAAAGACGGCAGTCATTTCTGCGTTCAAGTCAAGGAAGGCATACGAACAAAGCGCAAAGACCTCATGTCATGCCTCGACAGGAAGCCGCACTAAATCAGCCTAAAATAAAAATCTCCTGCGGTGTAGCTCTAGAAACTACCTGCCCCGGAGATTTTCCTGGTGACACGGCGATCAACTGTGTCTGGTTATGATTATATGCTTTTCAGTCTAAATGTCAAAGTTTTACGCACTTGGCACCGATGAGGCTAAAGTGAATGGGCACGTGCTGCGGCGGTGTTCCAGCAACGAACTCCAGCGTTGTACGGGCAACCGGTACTGCTCACGACCGCGGCAGATACCCATGACGGCACACCGGCCCCGAGCTGGCCGGTGACGAAGGCTGTCGGTGCTTCAGACGGCTCGACGCCTTTCGACAATGGACGCCCACGCTCACCACCTCTGCCGTCACTCCTGGCGAGCAGCCGCCAGGTAGCGCCCGATATCGCGCGGCTGAAGCCCAGCTGCTTGGCGATCTCAGCGGCGCTGTGGCCCTGCTGGCGCAGGAGGATCGCCTGGGCACGGTCGTCGTCGGTGAAGCGGTGGTTACGCTCCAGCCCTGCCTGCCCACGTAGCCGGTAGACCGTTGAGCGGTTGATGCCCGTCTGCCGGACGATCTCCTGACGGGGACGCCGGCGCGGGCGCTCAGGTCGACCACCTGGCGCTGCTCGGGCGTGAGCGGCCGGAGCTTTTGTCTGCTTGATGCGGTCGACCACGCGCGGCGACCGTGATGCGGTGTCAGGCGCATCACTCATCGTTCGGCCGCTCCCTTACGCTAGTGGCCGGTGCGGTGCATCGTCGTTGCAGGGGCTCGCTTACTGGCTCTGCCGCATCTGGCCCGGGAGAGGCTCCAGGCTTGTCGGCATCGCCCACCGTGCCATCCGACCCGTCAGTAGCCGGAGGATGCGCTGCATTGGGGCCGGTACACACCTGCTCACCATCACCGGCGGCCAGCCCGCCGGAAGTCCAGCAGCACCATCAGGTTGTTAGAGTCGATGGTGCGGAGTTGTACTGTCGCCCCTTTTGCTCAATTATTGGGGCGCATCTCGCCTCCGTGGTGGAATCGGTAGACACCGCGACCTTAAAAGTCGCTGCCTACGGGCGTGCGGGTTCGAGTCCCGCCGGAGGCACCACAGCATCGCTATACAAACCCTCACCTCCGATTCTCGACGCATCGGCGTCCCATCAACACACCTTTGCCCTCCCGCTACCGGAAGGGGACACTGGTCCTGTATCTGCCCCCGCGTCAAGGAGTCGTCATGAAGATCGCCGCCCGGGCCTACAGCCGCTCAGCCCTTCTGTGCGATGAGCATCGGCGAACGCGCCGGAATCTCCAGGCGGAGGGCCACTCGATCGCCAAGCTCAGCCTGGGTGAGCTCCGATTTCGGCGCCCCTCCCGCGGTCCGCTGAGGAGATGTGCCGCATCATGGACGGCCGCCACTCTACTCCCGCCCTGGGCCTGCCTCGCACTGCGTGAGGCCATTGCGGGTTTCTACCGGGACAGGCACGGCGTCGAGGTCGATCCTGCCCGGATCGTCGTCACCACTGGTGCGTCGTCGGCGCTTTCTGCTGGTGGCCGCCGCCACCACCCAGCCCGGTGACGACGTCGTCATCGCCGACCCGTCCTACCCCTGCAACCGGCAGCTGGTGGAGACCTACGGCGGCCGGATCGTTCTGGCACCCACCAGTTCTGCCAGCCGCTACCAGATGGACCGGGCTCGCAGCCGAGGCGGCGATGGACTCCTCAGACGAGCGCGGTGATGCTGGCGACCCCGTCCAACCCCACAGGCACATCCATCCCTCTCGAGGAGCTGGCATCGATCTGCGAGCTGGCGCGCGAACGCAGCGCCTGGCGGATCGTCGACGAGATCTACCTGGGCCTGGCCGATCCAGGCGAGGACGGTAGCCCGCGCGCACCGTCCTGGAAACCGACTCCTGATGCGATCGTCATCAACTCCTTCTCCAAGTACTTCGGGATGACGGGATGGCGCCTGGGCTGGGCGATTCTTCCCGAGGAACTCGTGGCCCCGCCGAGAACCTGGCGGTCAACTACTTCCTGTGCGCCTCGACGCCCGTTCAACGAGGCCGCGCTGGCGGCTCTTCTCCCCGAATCCATCTCCGTGTGCGAGCAACGCAGCACGAGCTCCTCGCCCGCAGGAGCATCGTGCTCGACGGGCTGCAACGCATCGGCCTTCCGGTCCCTGGTCCTGCCCGACGGCGCCTTCTACGTCTACTTCGACGTCTCCTCCACGGGGTCTTGACGCCCAGACCTTCTGTCACCGCGCCCTGGAGGAGGCGCATGGCGCCTCACTCCCGGGGACAGGACTTCTCACGACCACGGCGCACTCCCACGTTCGACTGTCCCACGCGCCTCCCGCGACGAGCTGCACGAGGAATGAAGCGCCTCGAGGCTTTCATCAACAGTCTGTAAATAAACTGGCGATTCAACTCAATAATCCGATGTCGAGCCGTGCACATCAATGTGGCACTCACCTGTTCACATGTTGCACAATTCTCGTCATGTCCATGCAGACCCTGCTCCTCTCCGCCGCGTTTGGCGTTTGGAGTGATCGCCACCGTCGAGATCTCCAAAACAATCCATCAAAAAAATACGCTTGCGCCGCGATAAAGGCAGCCTCGGCGCACCGAGGTGAGGAGTCCACATGGAATGAGCTCACTGAGCATCATCGAGCCTGTCAGCGTCTCCGCGCCCGAGGAGTTCACCGCTGGCCCGCATGAGCGACTCCTGGCGATCTGCGCGCCGTACTCCCTGTGCCGCCGGGACCCGTGGGACCGGCTCGCCTGTTCTGATCTTGACGGCACGCGCACCATGCTCTCCCTCGACTGGGGAGTGTGCTCGCGCGCCGACCTCCTCTCCCAGGTCCACTGGCTCATCACCTCCGGGCCACCGCACCAGCTTCAATGCCGAGCGCGCCCGCTGGGTCGACACTCGCTGGCGGAGGCCGAACGCCACGAACTGCGAGATCTGCCGGAGTCATCCTCAGACGCAGCAGAGACACTGTAGCGCCTCGAGCGCATGCTCAACAACGATCGGGACATCCGCAACGTGGACTTCTCCGCCTGGGACCTGGTCCGTGCCCGCCATGCTGACGCGCTGCGGATTCGCGCTGGGCTGGCTGACCGAGGAGGAGACCTGGGACACGCTCTCGATCCTGGATCGCGGCCTGCGGGTGCGTTATCGGAGCTGGACGCAGGTGTCGGAGTCGTTCCGGCTGGCACGCTGGTACTGGAACTCCACGAGCGGCAAGGACGAGCACTTCAACGACCTGCACGACCTCAACCGCTCGCTGGTTCTCCTCAGCCCCGACGGGCCATGGGGCTCATCGACTGGGACGTCGAGACTCCCGAGCCCTCGTTCCTGATCCTCGACGACCTGCTCGACGCCGGCGTGGCCGCACCCATTGAGTGCAGGCGATCAGCGCGCACGCACTGGGAGCGCTGGGTCGACGATCAGGTCAGTTGCCCGCGGGACAGCACCGCCCTAACGCCGGGACCCACGCCGACCAGCACCACCGCTTCGCCAAGCGCGCCTGAGGAATCGCGTCAACGGCGGCACTGCACCGAGACGCCGGACTGTGCCCGCCTATCACCATGACGACGGCTCGGCGCGGGCAGCCAGGTCCGGGCTGGGACTCATCCGTGCTTGTCCACCATCTCTCTGCTGCTGACGGCCCGGCGACGACGGGTCTCGGCGCGCTTCGCCTCACCGATCCATCGCAGGTACTCGTTACGGTGCGATGGGGTAGAGCCTCGAATATCCTCTCCGCCGCCGCGGCTCGCGCGACTAGCATCGACGTATGCAGGCCAATCCGTACGTGCCCTACCCTGCCGCCCCACCACCAGCACGCGGCCTCTGCTGGTGCCTAGGTCGACGTGGTGGCGGTGGCACTGCCATCGTGTGCACATTGCGCGCGCATCCCGAACCGAGGGCGCCAGCCGAGTGCTGCTCGTCCACGGGGCGGGCGGGCACAGCAGGCGCTGTGGCCCATCGCCGCGCTGGTGGCCCTCACGCGGCATTGACATCAGTGCCGTCGACCTGCCTCTGTACGGACGCACGAGGTCACCGGATCCTGCAGCCGTGCGTTACGACACCTGGGTCGATCTCCTCATCGACCTCGTTGAGGCCGGGCGCGACCACCGCCCCCTGGTGATTCTGGGCGCTAGCATCGGTGGCCTTCTCGCCTATGAGGTGGCTGCCCAGTTCGCCGCATGTTGCGGCGGTGGCAGCCACGTCTGCTCGACCCGGGCAACTGGCACGCCCGAGCGCATGACGCGTGCAGGAGCACTGGGCGTGCTGGGCGGGCCATTGTCGGTGCTCGCCCGAGGAGGCTGGCGCACACCATGGTCTCGATGAGCGCTGTGCGAACCTACGGAGGATGAGCCGCGATCGCGCACTGTCGCGCCTGTGCTCTATCGATCCCGTGGGGCGCCGCCAGGGTCGCGGGGTTTCTCGCCTCCCTACCTGCGGTTCACACACCCCACCCGAGCGCAACCGCACGCCGGTGACGCTGCTGACGCAGGTCGGGACGCGTGGACGCCGATCGAGCTCAGCGCCCGAGTTCTGTCGCGAGCAGCGGGTCCGGCCGACCTGGTGATCCTGCGCGAGTGCGGCCACTTCCCCGTCGAGGACCCGGGACTCACGGAACTCGTCGACGCCGTCGCCGGCCTGGCTCAGCGCCTCGGCTCGCAGGGGTGAAGCCTGAGGCAGTGCAGGCACGCCGGTGCCCGAGCCACGCTCATGGTGGACCCGGCCGGACTCGAACCGACGACCGACGCGGTGTAAACGCGTTGCTCTACCAACTGAGCTGCGGTCCAGGTGCGGTGGCGGCCGGGGCACGTTGCCCGAGCTCCCAGTGCCTGCACACAAACTGACGGCGCGAGCCGCCTCAGCCGGAGACTTTACCGCCTCCGCCGGACGTGCCACCATCTCATCATCTCCGCCACGGAGCGCAGAATGTCACGCGGCCATCGGGGTCGCCTCAGCGCCCTCGGCTGGAACCCTGATGCCACTCCAGTGCTGTCCCATGGAGCTGCGGAGGTCGCATGCATGCCTGCCGTCTGGGCGGCTTCCTCCCACCTCAGCGGCCGGGACGGCGCCGGTGGTGCGCGCCTAGGCGTCAGCACGCAGATGAGTCCTGCGCCGTCGAGGTTGGCCTGAGCGTCCACGAGGAGATCGGTGAGGTCGTCGACGTCGCCGTCCTCGTCCGCCACCACCGATGGCCGAGTCGGCCACGTCCTCATAGTCCTCGTCCACAGAGTGGTTTCGGTCTCGGCCTCGACGGCCTGCCGCAAGGTCTCGTCGACGTCGTCGTCGTAGCCGAACTCCTGAATGATGAGACCGGAGGCGAAGCCGAGCCCCACCCGCTGTACTCGCCACGTCTTTACACCGTCCTTCTGGGCCCAGCCCGTCTACCGCTCGCCCGTTGCTGGGCGATGGGTACTAGCCCACCGCACCGGGCACCAGCCGCGCAAGTGAACACGCACGTCAGGTTACCTTGGACTTTCCTTTGAAGGCTGGTTCCAGCGCGGCCCAGCGATCTCGAGGCTCCGTTCCCTCTGCCCCGGGTACCGAAATCAACCCACCACCATGTGAGCCACACCATACGTAGGTGGGACTTTCCTCCCGTTGGGTGCAGCGTTCGCGCCGTTGCAGGTCGTAGATTGGGGCCGTCATCACAGTGGCCTGACTCAGGCGCACGCCGACGCCACCTTCGGCGCCACGGCGCAATGAGGCTCAGGCCGACCGCACAGACGCGAGGAAGAGGATTCCGTGAGGCCCCCAGTGACTCACGCCGCTCATTGACGGCCTCCTGACAAAGGTGACCGACAACGACCCAGAGAGACCAAGGGTGGCACGGTCCCTCGATGCCCTCATCGCGGACAAGGGCGCCAAGCGTGCGCGCTACATCCTGCTGAGCATGCTGGCGGGCCCGGCAGAAGAACGTCACGGTCCCCACCGAGACGACGACGCCGTACATCAACACCATCGACGTCGCCAACGGGCCCTACTTCCCCGGTGACGAGAACGCCGAGCGCACCTGCCGGCGCTGGCTGCGCTGGAACGCCGCCGTCATGGTCACCCGCGCCCAGCGCCCCGGGGTCGGGGTCGGCGGACACATCTCCTCCTACGCCTCGACCGCGACCCTCTACGAGGTCGGCTTCAACCACTCTTCGCAGCAGGACCACCCCGGCGGCGGCGACCATCTTCTTCCAGGGCCGCCTCAGCGGGAAACTACGCCCGCGCCTTCATCGAGGGCCGTCTGACTGAGGCCGACCTGGACGGCTTCCGCCAGGAAGGTCCCGCCCGGCCGGCGGCCGCGGCCTGCCCTCCTACCCGCACCCGCGCCGCATGGAGGACTTCTGGGAGTACCCCACCGTCTCCATGGGCCTTGGCCCGTCCGAGGCGATCTACCAGGCCTGGTTCGACAAGTACCTCCAGGGCGCCGGCATCAGGACACTCTCAGCAGCACCTGGGCCTTCCTGGGTGACGGTGAGATGGACGAGCCGGAGTCGCGCGGCATGCTGCGCTGGCCGCCAACGCAGCCGCTGGACAACCTCACCTTCGTCATCAACTGCAACCCTGCAGCGCCTCGACGGCCCGGTGCGCGATGACGGCAGATCATCCAGGGGCTCGAGGCCTTCTTCAAGGGCGCGGGCTGGAACGTCATCAAGGTGATCTGGGGCCGTGGCTGGGACCAGCTCCTCGCCGCGGACAAGGACCACGCCCTCGAGCACCTCATGATGGAGACTCTTGACGGCGACTACCAGACCTTCAAGGCCAACGACGGCGCCTACATCCGTGAGCGCTTCTTCGGCCGCGACCCGCTGCCGCCGAGCTCGTCAGGACTGGACCGACGACGGGATCTGGGCCCTACAGCGCGGCGGCAACGACTACCGCAAGATGTACGCCGCCTGCAAGGCGACACGGGCACTAAAAAGGGCCCAGCCACTGTCATCCCTGGCGCACACGGTCAAGGGCTACCTCCTGGGCGGCCACTTCGCCAGCCGTAACGCCACCCACCAGATGAAAGCTGACGCTGGACGACCTCAAGGCCCTGCGCGACCGGCTCCCATCGACCCGATCCGACGAGCAGCTCGAGGCCAGCGAAAGATGCGCCGTACTACCGGCCAGCCGCAGACGACCCCTCGCTGCTCTGCATGCTGGACCGGCGCCGCCAACTCCGGCGCTTCATCCCCGAGCGCCGCGATGCCGGTGTCGAGCTCAGAGCTGCCCGGTGACAAGACCACCGACATCCTCAAGGGAAGCTCAGGGCAAACGGAGAGTCGCCTCCACGATGGCCTTCGTGCGTCTGCTCAAGACTCATCAGGACAAGGGCATCGGCCGTCGCATCGTCCGATCGTTCCGGACGAGTCACGCACCTTCGGGCTGAGTCACTCTTCCCCACGAAGAATCTTTCAACACCCAGGGTCAGAACTACACGCCGGTCGACGCCGACGCGATGCTGTCCTACCGGGGTCCGCCTCGGTCAGCTCATGCACACGGGCATCAACGAAGCCAGTTCGACCTCCCCTGTTCCAGGTGGCCGGCACGAGCTACGCCACCACGGCGACCATGATCGGTCTACATCTTCTACTCGATGTTCGGCTTTAGCGCACCGGCGACCAGTTCTGGGCTGCCGGCGACCAGCTGACCCGCGGCTTCATCGATGGGGGCCACCGCCGGGCGCACCACCTGACCGGTGAGGGCACCCAGCACATGGACGGTCACTCCCCTGTCATCGCAGCCTGCGCGACGCCGTCGTCGGCTGACCCGGCCTGTGCCTACGAGGATCCGGCACATCGTGCGCGACGCCCCTGGGCGCTGGTACGGCACCGGACTCGGGTCGCCACGCGACGTCATGTGCTACCTGACCGTCTACAACGAGCCAGATTCACCCAGCCCGCTGAGCCCGACGGCGTCGACGTCGAGAATCCTGCGCGAGTATTCACCGCATCAGCACGGCTCCTGACGGCGGGGCCTGAGGTCCAGCTCCTGGCCTCCGGCGTCAGAGTGCCCTGGATCGAGGGGCTCGCCGCGCATCCTGGCCGAGGACTGGGGCGTGCGCGCCGCCACTGGTCCGTCACCAGCTGGAACGAGCTGCGGCGCCAGGCCCTGGAGGTGGAAGGCCAGCTTCCTGGCCCCGACGCCGAGCAGCGGGTCCCCTACCTGACGCAGAAGCTCTCCGGGGCGCTGGTCCCTTCATCGCCACCAGCGACTCACGACCACCTGGTCCCCGACCAGATCCGCGCCTGGGTGCCCGGTGACTACTACACCCTGGGCGCGACGACTTCGGATTCTCCGACACCCGGGCCGCCGCCAGACTCACTACCTCATTGACGCCCGGTCGGTGGTGGTGCGCGCCTCCAGGCTCTGGTGGAGCAGGGCGCCCTCGACCGCTCCGTCCTGGCCCAGGCCGTTGCCCGCTCTGACGACCAACGTCGCGCGCAGGCACCTCCGGGTCCCCAGGAGAGTCTGAGTCCGCCCGTGCGGCTATAGTTGGACGCACTGACCAATTGTGGTGCCGGTGGAGCGCGGTCTTCCGTGTTCACCGGCACCACCATATCTGCCGAATGAGGTCCTCCCTTGTCCCGCTCCCAGCTCCTGCGCTCGACCGCCTTCATGGCCGCGTGCCTGCTGACCCTGTCCGGTTGCTCAGTCGGCTGGACCGGCGCCAGGGGGACGTCGTCGGCACCTCCGGATCAGGCTCAGGACGCGCGCCCCGGAGGCCGGAGGAGCCACCGGGAAACTGGAGGACCCCAGCCCCATGGATCCGTTGGGTACGGCAACTGCACGTCCTCGACATCCAGGGAATACGACGACGAGCTGACCAGCAACGACGCGGAGGACACCGCGCGCCAGGCAGGCCCAGGTCACCAGGTCATGCGAGCCTCCGAGCAGGTCCAGCGTCACCGCAACGACCTCTCCACCGATCAGGTGGTCAAGGTCTCGGCAGGCGCTCGAGACGTAACAATCACCGCACAAAGTCTTGTGGTCGTCATCGAAGGGGAGATCGAGTCACTGACCGTCAACGGCTTCGACAACACGGTCTGGATCGGAGCCTCCAATAAAGTCACGTTCGGCTCGAACGACGGCGACAGCCAAAATTACGTCTTCTGGCACTCCAGGCCTCCCCAGGCGAAGGTGGATCCGCAAGGCCTCAGCATCATCGGCAGGGATGTTCACGCTGTCGTCGTTCCTGCCGATCCTTCTCGCTGATGCCTTGGGAGACAGAGGCCGGAAAGCGGCCTCCGATGTCGGTGAGGGCGGTGCGACAAGCCGCCGACTGCCCGCCGACCTTCGGAAGACCGATCCCCCTTACTCCTCCGCGCCAGGCGCCGCGGACACAACCGGCGGAGTTGACGGATCGGATCCTGAGTAGACGTTCAAGTCGCGGAAATGGGGACGCAGAAGGTTCTCGGGGCTGAGAATCTCATCAAGAACAGACTCATCGAGCAGCCCCATCTCCCAGAACCACCTCGCGCACGCTGCGTCCCGAACGGGCGCATTCACGGCCACCAGGGTCGCCGTTGTGATGACCGATCACCGGGTTGAGGTGAGTAGCGATTCCAATCGAGGTCCAGCACATTGCGGCGACACCTCCTCGTTGGCCTCAATCCCGACGCACAGCTCCCGCAGGTCGACATCCCGCGGGTGAGCAGATTGATCGACTCGAAAATCGCCTGGGCGATCACCGGTTCCATGACATTGAGCTGGAGCTGTCCCGCCTCAGCGGCGAAGGTCAGCGCCACATCGTTCCCCATGACCTTGAAGCAGACCTGGTTTGACCACCTCGGGGATCACCGGATTGACCTTGGCCCGGCATGATGGAGGAACCGGCCTGGCGTTCAAGCAACCTGAGTCTCCCCAGCCCCGCACGAGGCCCGGAGGACGGCAGGCGCAGAGTCGTTGCAGATCTTGGACAGCTTCACCGCCAGGCGCTTGATCGCCGCATGCATCGAGACGTAGGCACCTGTGTCCTCGTGGCTTCCAGCAGGTCATGCGCTCCTCGAGATGTCCAGACCGGTGATCTCCAGCAGACGCCCGACAACAGTGCGCTGGTGGTCCGGAGGCGTGTTGGGCCCGTGCCGATCGCCGTGGCTCCCAGGTTCACCTCCAGAAGCAGGGCGGCATTGTTGTGAAGCCGACTGACCTCCTCCTCCAGCAGAACGGCGAGGCCTCGAACTCCTGCCCCAGGCTCATCGGAACAGCATCCTGAAGCTGAGTGCGCCCCATCTTCAGAACATGGACGAGCTCGGCCCCCTTGGCTCGCATCGCGGCAATGAGTCGCTCGAGCTCCTCGATGAGCGAACCGACAAGGGTGAACAGCCCCAAAGCGGAATCCCGGTCGGGTAGCGTCGTTCGTCGACTGGGACTTGTTGACATGATCGTTGGGGTTGATGATGTCATAACGGCCCTTGGCATATCCCAGGTACTCCAGCGCGAGGTTGGCGATCACCTCGTTGGTATTCATATTGACGCTGGTCCCAGCACCCCCTGGAACTGGTCGACCGGGAACTGATCGAGGCAACGCTCGGCAGCCAGCACCTGGTCACGCCCACACAATCGCACCAGCGACCTCCGGGTCAAGACCCCAGATCACTGTTCGCTAACGCTGACGCCTTCTTCACCTGCACCATGCCGCGAACAAGGCCTCTTCGTCACCAACCACCGATCCAGAGATCTGGAAGTTCTCCATCGCACGTAGCGTATGGATTCCCCAATAGGCTTCAATGGAACTTCCGTACCAGAAAGATCTTCCTCTGTGCGGGTTGCCTTCGTCATCCTGAGCCTCCAGTTATCTGGCTAGGCACCTGCTTGCGCGCCTCCATGCTGACATACGACGCACGTTCAGGTCATTGCAGATTCACATACCATGGCTTCCACAATGGTTACGCTATTGTAACCTGCCTAATCCGCTCCGCCTCGACGACACACCACCCTCAGTTATCCCCGTATTTTCAAGACAAACTCGTGTTGGATCACACGCCGCGCCAATCGAGAACCTACTGTCCTCAGGATATTCCAGTCGGTAGCATCCACAGCATGGATGAGTTGAGCGCTCCGGGAGTGTCTGCACTGCGACAGGCGCAGGACACAATTAGTGAACACTCACTGGACCGCATCAGTTCGGCCCACGATTTCTACCGAACCCTGCCGGAAGGATCGCGCGACCAGATCGCGGCGGTCGCCCGCCTGGGCGTCACCATGTTCGTCGACTCGGCGGAGAACCCCTCGACCCCGCTGACCCCCTCGCAGATCTTCTCCGTGGCGCCTGCGGCCCTGACCGGCGTCATCACGCTGGAGCAGACCCTGGCTCTGGTGCGCACCGTCCTCGACGTCGTTGTTGACGAGGCTCCTCGAGCAGTGCCCGAGGAGGACCATGACACCGTCCGCATTCTCGTCCTGACCTTCGGGCGTGACGTCGGCTTCGCCGCGGCCGAGTGTACGCCCGGGCGGCCGAGGCCCCGCGGCGCCTGGGACGCGCGGTTGGAGTCCGTGGCGGTCGACGCGATGCTTCACGACGCCTCCGGGACGCCGCGACCCGAGCCGGAACCGCCGGCTGGAACGGGACCGGGCCGGTGGCGGCCATCGCCGCCAAGACCACTCTCGATGCGCTCGGCGTCTCCAGACTGCGCCACGAGTGCCGCAACCTGGCCAGCGACTGTTTGGTATCCGTACGCGGCGACTCCGTCCTCATCGTCCTGGGTGACAGCCAGGCGGCTCACGCTCCGACATCAAGCACTCCCGGTCGAGGCCACCCCTGAGCAGCTGGTGGACCCAGGCGGCCATGCAGGTGGCCGGCGGCCTGGGCAGGTCGGCCGTCGTCGGCCCGGTGGTTCCAGGGATCTCGCACGCGGGTCGTTCGCTGCGCTCGGCCCTGGCCGGGCTACGAGCCCTGCCCGGCTGGGCCGAGGCTCCTAACCCGGTCCACGCCGACGACCTCCTTCCTGAGCGCCTTCTGGCCGGCGATGAGCTCGCCTGCGAGCGGATCCTCAACCTGGTGCGCCCCCTGCGAGATGGGCGGCCCCTTCGAGGCACGGTGGCCCTACCTGGCCCTGGGCGGCGGCCTGGGAGGCCACCGCCCGGAACCTGTTCGTGCACGCCAACACCGTGCGATACCGCCTGGGCCGGGTCAGCGAGCAGGTCGGCTGGGACGCGACGAACGCCCGTGACGGCCTCATGCTGCACATGGCGATCATCGTGGGCCGACTCGCTGTCAGCCGAGAGGCCTGACGTACGGCGCGCCTGCTACGCACCCACATCCACTCCTGCACGACCGGCCCCGTCCATCACCTTCGGACGGGGCCGGTCGTGGCGCTTTGACCGGCCCCGTCCGCAAGCCGACGCCGGCGGCACCGATTCAGGAACACCCCTTCTCATCTGGGACAATGGTCTGACCTGCGGCGCAGCCGCCGGCGAAGCACAACCATCATCGAGTCACAGCGCCGCTACGGAACCTGAATGCTCCGTCGCGGCACCAGAAGGAGCCACCATGGCTGAGCAGAGCAAGGACGACGTCCTGTCCGTCATCATCCAGATCGTCAGCGAGGAGTCCGGCGTCGCCGCCAAGGACATCACTCGGGAGACCACCTTCGCTCAGGACCTCGACGTCGACTCACTGGGTCTGCTGACCATCGCCACCCAGGTCGAGGCGTTTCGGCGTGGCCCTGGACGACTCCCTCATCCCGACCCTGCCCACTGTTGGAGCGCTGGTCGACCTGGTGACCTCAAGAGGCCTGACGACACGCATGGGCCCGGAAGCCGAGTGCCGCCCTGACGACGTCGTCGTCACCGGACTGAGGGACCGTCAGCCCTCTGGGGAGCAGACGTCGAGGTCCACCTGGAGCGCCCTGAACGAGGGCACCTGCGCGGTTCGCGCCCTCGAGCACGAGTGGGTCGAGGCCGCATGACCTGCCCGTGCAGATCGGCGCCCCCTGGCGGTCGATCCCGCCGAGACGCTCCCGCCGCGCCAGCTGCGCCGTCTCGACCGTGCCAGTCGGTGCGCGCTGCTGGCCGCCCGCCAGGCCTGGGGCAGGCGGGGGCCCCGCAGGTCGCCTCCCAGCGTCTGGTGGTGTCCGTCTCCCCGGGCATGGGGCCGGTCCTGTCGGTCATGGAGGCGTGGGACACCCTGAGGAGAAAGGGGCCCCGGCGGGTTCTGCCGACGGCGGTCCCGGCGCTCATGCCCAACGCCCCGGCCGCCACCGTCGGGATCGAGCTGGGGGCCCACGGCGGCATCCATGCTCCTGTCTCGGCCTGCGCGTCGGGGGCAGAGGCCATCGCCTACGGCGCGGATCTCATCAGTCTGGGGCGGGCTGACGTCGTGGTGGCCGGGGGGACCGATGCGGCCCTCCACCCGATGACCGTGGCAGCCTTCGGCGCCATGCGGGCCCTGTCGACGCGCAACGCCGACCCGCAGACCGCCTCACGCCCCTTCGCCCCCGGACCGCGACGGCTTCGTCCTGGGCGAGGGGCGCCGAGCTCCTCGTTCTGGAGCGCGCCGCGCATGCCAGGCCCGAGGCTCAGATCCTGGCCGTGCTGGCGGGCTCCGGTGTCACTGCCGACGCCTACGACGTCGCACGCCCCGAACCATCGGGCGCGCAGCAGGGCGAGCCCTGCGGCTGGCTCTGGGCGCGCGGGCTTGCCCCGGCGCTGTCGGGCACGTCAACGCTCACGCCACCTCGACACCGGCCGGCGACGTCGTCGAGGCCGGTGTCCTGGCCAGGACGGTTCCGAACGCGGCCGTCAGCGCCACGAAGTCCGCCACCGGTCACCTCCTGGGCGGGGCCGGGGGGCTGGAGGCGGTGCTGACCGTCATGGCGCTGCAGGGCGTTGTGCCCCGCCCACGCTGCAGCCGGCCGGGGTGGATCGGGCTGGCCCAGCTCGGGCTGGACGTTGTTGGACCACAGGGCCGGGGCCTGCCCCAGCTGACGACGGCGGCCAGCACCTCCTTCGGCTTCGGCGGGCACAACGTCGCCCTGGTCTTCACCCGCCAGTAGCCGTGCTCGTGCAGGAGCCGCCGTGAGACGTCGCCTGTGACCCACGGCGCTGGACCCGGCCGGTGCGGTCAGGCACAATAGCCGTGCATGCCGCGTACGTCGCTGACATGAGCCCGGTTGCGGGTCGAGACCGTTGGGGAAGGCGAATCTCGAAACCAGCCAGGAGGCGATACTCGCGAGTCGGTGCCTACACCCGCGGTGTACTTTTCGTGCATTCAGCACCTCGGGCGCTCTGCCCCCACATCGAGTGGGCAGCGGCCGAGGTGCTCGGTTCGCGTGTCCACCTCGACTGGACCGAGCAGCCTGCGGCCCAGGGCATGATGCGGGCCGAGACCAGTTGGGTGGGGCCCGCTGGAACAGGAGCCAGCCTTGCCTCCGCCCTGCGCGGCTGGGCGAACCTGCGCTATGAGGTGACCGAGGAGGCGAGTGTCGGAACCGACGGCGGCCGCTGGTCCCATACCCGGACCTGGGCATCTTCCACGCCCAGACGGATGTTCACGGCAACGTCGTCGTACCCGAGGACCGGATCCGTGCCGCGCTCGTCTACGCGGCTGATCCTGACAGGATGCGCCGCGAGCTCGACCTGGCGCTGGGACAGGCCTGGGACGACGAGCTCGAGCCCTTCCGCTATGCCGGAGCCGGCGCGCCCGTGCGCTGGCTGCACCGCGTCGGCTAGGAACGCCGAGCACAGGAAGCCTCATCGCCTGCTGAAAACCGGGTGGGGCAACAGGTCTCGCAACCTGTTGCCCCACCCGGTACTCCTGAGGGACGTTACAGTCCCTGCGCTCGTAGCTCCTTCATCGCCTTGGCCCGGTTCTTGCGGTCGAGGGCGGTCGAGGTGAAGTGGCCCTCAGGGTGGTCGCACTCGTGCTGGATGCAACGAGCCATGAGCTCCTCCCCCTCAACGACGACCTCCTTGCCATCCAGGTCCACTCCCTCAGCACGGGCGTACCAGGCCCGCTCCGTGGGGAACCACAGGCCCGGCACTGACAGGCAGCCCTCGTCCCCGTCCTGGTACTCGTCCTTGGAGACCTCAACGATCTTGGGATTGAGGATGTAGCCGATCTCGCCGTCGATGTTCCATGAGAATGCGCGCAGACCGATCCCGATCTGATTGGCGGCCAGGCCGGCCCGGCCGTCCTCATCGACCGTCTCGAGCGGGTCCTCAACCAGGGCCTTGACAGGTCGTCGATGTCAGTGATCCAGTCGCACTCGGTGCGCAGGATCGGGTCGCCGATGATGCGGATGTCACGGTATGCCATGGCGGCATCCTCCCATGACCGGAGCGACGCGGTCATATTCGACCCATCTCGTGATCTGCTGCTCGCCATCACAGCAGCGCCATCCGGAACAGGCCACCTGACCCCGGGACCGAATACATGGAAAAGGAAGAGTCCCCGGCCTGATCGACCGAGGACTCCCCTGGTGGCTCCTGCGGCTGGACTCGAACCAGCAACCGTCCGATTAACAGTCGGATGCTCTGCCATTGAGCTACGCAGGAATGCGTTTGACGCGCAGTGAACTTTGCAACATCCGCGGCGACGTCGAGATCCAGCGAAGCACAAAAACGCTGATATTCAACGACATCCTACCGTGTGGGCAGGCCCACACCCTCACGGACGCGGTTTTCCAGCTCTTGAATCGCGCGGCGATCCTCCGCCTCATCGACCTGTGAGATCAGGGGCCGGGTGACGGAGTAGAGCTCGCCGTCACTGCCCCGACGCACGCTGGCCGTGGCCGTGGCGCCACTGGGGAGCGTTGCCACGGCGCTGTGGATGATGGCGGCCTCGACCCGTTGGCGCAGGGCCTTGGCGAAGGGGGCCACGTCCGCTGAGGCGTAGGCATCGCCGTTGCGGACTCCGGCCGGGACCTTCAAGGTCAGGTCCTCGCGGTCCTGCTGCGTCCACCTTAGGGTGAAGACGCGCTCCTGGCCGTCAGCTCCCCTGCTCCACCTCGTCCCAGGGGTGGGTCTCGGGCCTGCTGCGCCCATTGAAGACCACCAGGGCGCCTGCCGTGGCCACCGCCCACGCCGAGCCGTCCGCGTCCAGGGGAACGGCCCCCAGGTCGGGCTCGCGCAGCTGTTCGCGCATCTGCAGTGGAAGCGTGGCGGTGGAGCGGGTGGGTGTGCCTTGACGACGGCGCAGGATCGGCATGACCGCCAGGCTACCTGCACCTGCTCGCCGACGTGGGTCACCGCCCGGTCTCAGGTCCCCTGCCTGATCTGCATGCGGCGCTGCTCGAGGGCGGCGATCTGGGAGAACAGCTCACGGTAGCCCTCCTCCTGCGGCGACATCCTCCGGTGGCGTGAGCGCATCTCGACGAGCCTGCGGTTAATGCCCATGACGGCCAGGGAGTCAGAGCACCCCCGCTGGCGTAGCGCTCCAGACCGGAGGCGTCCACCTCGGTGCCCCGCCCCGGATCGTGGGCAGGGCAGGGGTGCCACGGCGAGCTCGGTGATGGCGGCCTCGACCAGGCCGATGGCGCCGTCGCGCACCTGCTGGAGCCAACGCAGTGTGGCCCGGCGCTGTGCCTCCTGCTCCCCCATGCCGGCGGCCACCGCCTGCTGGACCAGCCCCGGTACCTCCCCAGTGCCTCCGGCGGCGGCGACGCTCTGAGACGGCCCGGTGGGTGGGCTGGCCGAAGAGTCGGCCCCGAGCTCGTCTGCACCGGCCTGGTGGGCCGCCACTGGGAACTGGATGATGACGGCCAGGGCCTCACGCTCGAGCTGCTCGACGGGGTCTGTCACCGGCGGCAGCCCCGCACCAGGGGCGGCGGCATCGGGACCGGCGGTCTCATCGGCGGGCCACTGGCCGCCCCTCGCCGCGCTGGGCTGGGCCCCTCGCCTGCCTGCGGCCTGGACTGCGGCGTGGACCTCGGCATCGGGCAGGCCCAGCCATCCGGCCAGCCGCCGGGTGTACTCGCGCGAGCGCCCGGTCCCGGATGCCGGCCACCACCGGCGCCGCCGAGCGCAGCCCCCGGACCCGACCCTCGGAGGTGTCCAGGTCCAGGTGGGACAGGGAGGTGCGGATCACGAACTCGAACAGCGGCACCCGCCTGGACAGCAGGCGCGGGATGCCCGAATCCCCCTCCTTCATGCGCAGGTCGCAGGGGTCCAGGCCGCCGGGGTCGACGGCGACGAAGGTCTGGGTGGCGAGCGCTGGTCCTCGGCGTAGGCGCGCAGCTGACCTTCTGGCCGGCCGCGTCACCATCGAAGGTGAAGATGACCTCGCCGCCACGGGCCTCGCGCCCCTGACCGGTGACCACTCCCGCCGCAGGATCGTCCACATCCCCCAGCAGGCGGCGCACGACCCGCACATGGTCCGCACCGAAGGCGGTCCCGCACGTGGCCACGGCCGTCGTCACTCCGGACAGGTGAGCGGCCATGACGTCGGTGTAGCCCTCGACGACGACGATCCGGTGGGAGCGGGCGACCTCCCGCTTGGCCAGGTCCAGCCCGTAGAGGGACCTGGCTCTTGTGGAAGACAGGGGGTCTCAGGGGTGTTGTGGTGCCAGGGGCCCTGGTCCTCCTCCGAGCTTGCGCGCCCCGAAGCCGACGGTGGCTCCGGTGACGTCCCGGATGGGCCAGATGAGGCGGCCGCGGAAGCGGTCGTGAACGCAGCGCCCGTCCTGCCACCCCCGACTGACTAGGCCGAGGTCGACCAGCTCGGCCTCGGTGTAGCCAGAGCCGCGCAGGTAGCAGGGCGAGGTTGTCCCATCCGGCGGGCGCGTAGCCGACGCCCAGTGTGCAGCGGCATGGCGGTCAAGCCCCGGGACGTGAGTCCCGCCCCGGCTGTGCCTCCGGGGTGGCGATGCTCGCGGAACCAGGCCTCAGCCGGGCGGTTGGCGTCCATGAGGCGCTGCCGAGTGCCCGGCTCGACCCGCGCCGTACCGCACCGCCCTCCTCGTAGCGCAGCTGGACCCCGGTGCGGTCGGCGGTACTCGACGGCCCTCGAGCGAGTCCGGGTGGTGGATCTTCTCGATGAAGGTGATGACGTCACCGCCCTCGCCGCAGCCGAAAGCAGTGCCAGTAACCGAGCTGGGGGCGGACGTGGAAGGAGGTGCGTTCGTCGTGGAAGGGCACAGCCTTGAGCGAGCCGACGCCCGGGCGTTCTTGAGGTCACGTGCTCGCCGACGACGTCCTCAAGCCTGGCGCGCTCGCGCACCGCCTCGATGTCCTCACGCCTGATCGGTCCCGCCACAGGGTCATCGTAGGCGAGGGCTACCGACATCCTGTGCCGGGGCTTGAAGGGGCTCCCCGACCAGTACGGCTAGACCTCCGAGAACATGCCGCACAGCCGGGCGTGCCGAGGCCCGCGCGGAGGTGTCCGTCAGGAGAGCGATCTGGTCGACCACCACCCGCAGGCGCGCATCGTCGTTCTCGGCGGTGCCCGAGACATCGAGCAGAACCGGGTCGATGCCCTTCCCGCCGCCGGTCGCGAGGACGTCGGCGAGGTCGAAAGATGAGGTGCGCTGGCGCAGGTAGACCAGCTCGTGCTCCGCGGCTCCATGACGTAGCGCACGGCAATGCCCTTGAGCAGGAGGATCTCACGCAGCCGTCTCCTCGGGGATGACGAGCTCGGCCTCGTAGCGAGTCAGTGGCCCGTCGCCGTAGGTCTGGCGGCTGGCGGAGGCGACCGCGGAGACGAAGCGTCCGATGATCTCGCTGGTGAGGTTCTTCAGGTGCGCTGCGTCGGCCGCGAGCCGTTGTAGGAGCGGATCAGTAGGGCCGGCCGGCCAGCCTCTCGAAAAGCCGCTCCGAGGGCGTCGGCGCTCAGGTCGGTGCCGTACCAGGCCCGCGTGGCCTCGAGCAGCTCATCGACCTCCTTGGGGTCGGTCAGGCAGGCCGGGTCCAGGCGCCCCAGGGCGATCGCGTCCTCGACGTCCGTGGACGGGTAGCCGACGTCGTCGGACGGGATCCGCGATCTGCGCCTCGATGCGCGCCTGCCCTCCGGGCCCCTGACGCATCCAGGCGAAGATCTCGGCGTCGTCGTCGTAGGGCGGAGTGCGCGCACTGCGCCCGCTCGGTCCACCGGCCCCTCCTTGAGCCACGGGTGCTTCAGCGACGGCGTCGAGACTGGCCGCGTCAGATTGACGCCGACCGGCCGCCAGCTGCGTCAAGGGTCTTGGGCTCCAGCCGAGTGAGGATCCGGAAGGTCTGGGCATTACCCTCGAAGCCCCCGATCTGGCGGGCCACGACGTCGAGCGCCTTCTCACCGTTGTGCCCGTAGGGAGGGATGGCCCAGGTCGTGGGACGGGCAGGCGGTGTCGACGACGTCGGGGTCGCATCCAGCGCCTGTCCCGGGGCGCCCACCTGCGCCACTTCCGGGAGTGGGTGAGCCGGGTGCGCAGAAGTCGTCGCGGCGGGCCCCAGCACCTGGGTCTTGGCCCCAGACGCCGCAGCGCCGAGGTGCGGGACCCAGCCGGTCGCGTTCAAAAGGGGTGCGCTGAGGTTCTTCGCCTGCTCGTGAACAAGCGCTCACGTCCTGCACCAGTACCCGGACGGGTCAAGGCGTCTCGTCCGTCGATACGCACAGGTTCGGATCAATTTCTGCGCTGACATAGTCACAAGGTAGCGCGAAAGCGGGTTCCATGGTCGTCACCATTCCGACACCTCGACACCATCCCAGGGGAGCACCGGTACCCGATCCCTCCAGCTTGTGGTCACCACGCACCCTCCTCACATCGATGAATCACTTCTTGGACGTCAAGTCCCCGGGCACATGCCCGGCGGAAGGGAGACACCTGCCGTGACCACCACCACAGCCCTCGTTCACCGGCCCTACGACGGTCCGGAAGAGTGGTGGCGCCACCGCACTGGTCTGCAGGATCCCTCACCTGCCCTGGGAGCAGCCGAGCTGGACCGCACCGATCCCATCATCAAGCACGCCCGCTACCTGGGCATGGACGCGGTACTCATCCGTCCGAGCCTGCTCGACATCGACACCGAGATGGACTCGATCCGCCGCTTCATCGACGAGGCCGGGGAGCAGGGGCTGCGCACCATCGTGCGCATCTCCGGTGCGCTGGGTCCGATCACAGGGACCCTACGCCAAGCAGAACCACCAGCTTCGTCACCGGCCTCGAAGGCGCCGCTGACGACCCTGCTACGCCGTTCGGAGCCTACCTGCAGGCCGGTGCGGCCGGCATCGACCTGGGCACGATCGTGCCTCCCCAGCTCACCAGCGGAATCCGGCTGGATCGACTCAGCACCTACTGCGCCATGCTGCACGGCCAGTTGTCCGAGTACGTCGACGAAGGCATCATCGGTGCCGACGTGACCGCCGACTACCCGGGTCACGCGTCATCACCCTCCAGGGACGACTGGGTGCACCACTTGCGCGACGACTGGCTGACACTGACACGGTGGAACGCCAGGTCGCTCACGTCCACCCTGACCCGGTCGCTGGACGAGCACGACCGCTGGGGCACCCCACCTGGCGATTCCTGCCTCCCACTTTCTCCGAGCACCTGGATCCGGGCGACGGGCAGCGCTGGTACTCCGTCGACCACGAGAACGGCTGCGTCGAGGGCTCGCCCTGCAGGCCGCTGATGCTGGCCCTGCCCGGCTCGCTCTACCTACGTCAGGGGCGATGAGATCGCCCTGTCCGACTCCGACAAGCCAACCGCTCCCTGGGCTGGCCGACATGGTGGCTGAACACGCAGGTGCAGTCCTCTCAGTTCGGCTCTCCGACTGCGACCGTGCGCCACGCGGCCACGTGCGCTACGAGTACAACCTGGCCTGCGCTCCCTGGCCTTCGTCACCGGGCTGGGTGGTGCCGCCCCAGACCCTCTCGCTTCCTGGTGCGTGGCGTCCTGGTCGTCGTCAACACCTCCGACTCCCCGTCACCTTGCCGGCCGAGGCCAAGGTTCTCCTATCCTCCCAGCCCCTGCGCCGGGAGGAGGGCGTCTACTCGTACCCTCGGCGACGACGACGTGGCTGGAGGCCACGACCGTTGCCTGAGGGCACACGGATGCAAAGTTTCATTAGTCTCTTGCAATCTTTACGCAAGCCGGTTAAAGTTATGGTGCCGAGGCGAGAATTCCTCGCTGCGGATCTGATTCGAAGGAGAATCCTGTAGCACCACCGCCGATCCTTCCTGACGATGGCCGCTCTGGCCTCCACCGTGCCAACGTTGGCCGCCTGCTCCGGCTCGCGCAATACTGCGGGTACGGCGGCCTCGGGCAGCGCTGCCTCTGCAGGCATCTGAGCGCCTCGGCGGGCGACTCCGATGCCGATCTGGTCATCTGGGCGGATCAGAAGAAGGCGGACTCCCTCAAGGAGATCGCCAAGACCTGGGGCAAGCAGCAGGGCATCTCGGTGGCGGTCGAGACCGTCGCCAATGACTTACAGCCAACTTCATCACCGCCAACCAGGCCGGCAGCGGCCTGACATCGTCCTCGGCGCACACGACTGGATCGGCAACCTGGTGCAGAACAGCGCGATCCGGCCGGTCGTTCTGAGGCCCCGGGCCGAATCAACTACTCCGACATCGCGCTCAAGGCGGTCACCTACGACGGCCAGATCTGCGCAACGCCCTACGCCGTCGAGTGCCTGGGCCTGTTCGTCAACAGACGCGACCTCAGTGGCCAGCCGGCCAGCATCGAGGAGATGATCCCGAGGGCCGGCAGAGGCGGCCGGAACCGAGCTCATCCTGTCGCAGGCCATCGACGAGAAGGGCGACGCCTACAGCATGGAGCCGATCTACACCGCCAGCCGGCGCCATATTCGGCAGAACCGGACAGCTCCTACGATCCCAATGACCTCGGTATCGGCAAGAGAGGGATCCATCAAGGCCGCGAGAAGATTCGCCAGCTCGGCAGCAGGGAGTCCTCAGGAAGTCGGTCACGAACGCCAACCACATTTCGCTTGTTCACCGACGGCAGGACTCCCTACCTCATCCTCGAGGCCATGGGCTGGCGGACATCAGAAAGGCCGGTATCGACTGCAGCTCACGCAGTTCCGGGATTCAAAGACATCAGGACAGTCAGGCGAGGCCCTTCGTCGGGGTCAACTGTTTCTGTCATAGCCTCCAACGGGAAGAACAAGGCCTTCGTCGAGACGCTTCGTGACCGACGCGGCCAAGGACATGACCTTTGCGGCCTCGATGTTCCTCAACAGAGCTGCCCCCGGCCCAGAAGGACCTCGCGGACAAGCTCAAGGCCGAGCACCCCGACATGGTCACCTTCGCGGAGCTCTCACTAAAGGCCGACCCCATGCCCGCGATCCCCGCCATGTCCTCAGTGTGGGAACCCCTTGGACGCGCTCAGGCCAACATCATCGGGGGTGCTGATCCGCGAGCACCATGACCGAGGGTCAGCCAGACCATCAGGCGTCGATCAAGGGCTCGTAAACCGCCCCGGCACCGAGGATCGGAACGCTCTCCAAACGCGGTTATTCCTCTACTGCTTTCCCACTTCTGGAAAGGACCCGCGCAGATAATGACGTCCGCATCCACCCCGAGGGGAAGACCACGACCATCAGAGGTCTCGTCGGTCGCATCATGGTGCTGTCCCTCACGCTGGTCGCAGCGATCTACCTCGTCCACTTCTTGCTCGCCTATCGGATGTGGTTGTGGCTGGGAGTCGTCCTGACCACGGGGGCCATGTTCCTGCTGTACTCGACCAAGAGATTCGTCACCGCCAAGTACCTCTTCCCCGGCACGTTCTTCCTCACCGTCTTCCTCATCGTCCCCATCGTGCTGACCATTCAGACCTCCTTCACCAACTTCGGGGACGGGTACCGCGGGACCAAGGAGGCCATCACCTCCATCACCAGCAACTCCATGGTCGCACGAGGACTCTCCCACCTATGGTCTGTCGGTCGCGACCAGCAGCGACGTCACCAAGAGCCCCTTCTCACTGTTCCTCGTCAATCCGCAGACCAAGGAGGTGCTGCGGGAAGTGACGGGAAGAAGCTGGAAAGGTCGACGCCAGTACCGTCACCGTCGGCAAACGGCGTGGTGACCAAGGCGGAGGGACACGATCCTGTCCCCCAGGCAGATCAACACCGCCTACGAGGACATCAGCGCCATGTCGGTTCCCTTCACGGACAAGACCACGGTCAAGGTTCAGGGCGTCAGGACCGCTTTCGAGGGAACCAAGCGGATGGTCTGACAGAGTCCTCCGACACCGTGCCAGCACCGCCACCGGGACGTCTACTCGGTCAAGAAGGTGGGACTGTCCGACACTTCGTCAGCATCCGAGGAGAGCCTGGCCCAGTCCTGGAAGCAGAACGTGGGACTGGCCAACTACTCACGGCTCTTCACTGAGGGCAACCTGGCCTCCCAGTTCCTGAAGGCCTTCATGGATCATCATCTTCGCCCTGGGCTCAGTGCTGCTCACCTTCGGCCTCGGTTTCTTCCTGGCGCTGACCCTCAATGATGATCGCATCAAGGGTAGAAGCTCTACGCTCCTTCCTCCTGCTGCCCTACGCCGTACCCGGCTTCATCTCGCTGCTCGTGTGGTCGAACTTCTACAACCAGGACTTCGGCCTCATCAACCGGATGCTGCACCTCAGCATCCCGTGGCTGTCCGACCCGACCATGGCCAAGATCGCCGTCCTGCTGACCAACACGTGGATGGGCTTCCCCTACATGTTCATCGTGTGCACCGGCGCTCTGCAGTCCATCTCCGGCGATGTCAAGGAGGCGGCCAAGATGGACGGCACCAGTGGCATGCAGGCCACATGGCGCATCGTCACCACTGCTCCTGGTCGCCGTCGCCCTCTGCTGCTGGTGAGCACCTTCGCCTTCAACTTCAACAACTTCAATGCCATCAGCTGCTGCTGACCGGTGGGCCCTTCCCGGCCGGGGAGTACACACGCGGCGGAACCGACATCCTCATCTCCATGGTCTACCGCATCGCCTTCGGCCGTGCCGGCTCGGACTTCGGATTCGCCTCGGCCGTCTCCGTGGTCCTGTTCGCCGTCACCGGCGTCCTGGCCGCATTGCAGTTCCGAGCCACCAAGAAGCTCGAAGACGTCAACTGACCAGCCGACCTCGGAAAGAACATCATCATGAGCACCTCATCGCAGCCCGTGTCCCGGTCCGCATCAAACAGTTCCGAGGACAGCGTCGTCATCGAGAATCACATGCCGTTCTCACGCTGGTTCCGGGAGATCGGCTGGAGACACGTCGTCGGCGTCATCGCCCTGGTCTTCGCAGCCTTCCCCGTCCTCTACGTCATCTCCGCCTCTCTCACCCCCTGGGCACGGTGGCATCCACCGGGTTGATCCCCACCAAGGTGAGTCTGGTCAACTACCAGAACCTGCTGTCGGGGGCGCGAGGCCCATTCCTGCGCTGGTACCTCAACACGATCATCATCTGCACAGTGGTGGCCACCGCTCAGGTCTTCCTGTCCCTGCTGAGACTACGCCTTCTCCCGGTTCCGCTTCACCGGACGCCGCGGCAGCCTGCTCGCCCTGCTCCTGATTATGATGTTCCCCGCGATCCTGTCCGCGGTCGCCATCTACTGATGATCTCCGACATCAGCCAGGTCGTCCCTTCACTCGGCCTCAACACCCTGGCCGGCTACAGCCTGGCGCTCATGGGCGGAGCACTGGGGGCAGGTGTGGCTCATCAAGGGAACCTTCGACACGATTCCCCGCGAGGCTCGATGAAGCCGCCATCATCGACGGCTGCACGCACTGGCAGGTCTTCCGCATCATCCTTCTGCCCACGCTCAAGCCGATCATCGCCACTACCTTCCTGCTGGCCTTCGTGGGTGTCATCAGCGAGTTCCTCCTGGGCTCGATCATTCTGACCGACAATTCCCAGAAGACGCTCGCGGTGGGGGCTCTACAGCATGCTCGTCGGCGACCGTTCCAACAACCTGGGCATCTTCGCCGCCGGGCGAGTCCTCACCATGGCGGTGATCGCCTGTTCAGTACCTGCAGCGCTATATCGTCAGCGGATCGATCTCGGGTGCGGTCAAAGGGCTGATCGGGGCCGGGCGCATGACGCATCCTTCCCGTCCCGTCAGCCCGGGAATCAGGGCCGACAGCGCCACCTCACCGTCCCAGATTCCACAAACGGGACATGACCTGCGATGATGGTCGGTCGAGGACGCGACGTTCCGCTGTCGGTTCAGGCAGTCAACCTCCATCCTGACCGTTCTTCGTAGGGATTCACTCATGCCACGAGACTCACTCTCACTGACATCGCCGACCAGGCGGGCGTCTCCACCGCGACTGTCTCCCGTGTGCTCAATGGGAAGTCCAACGTGGCTGACTCGACCCGTCAGCGGGTACTCGCTGCGCTCGACATCCTGGGCTACGAGCGGCGGTCAGTGCACCAGACCTCCCGCGGTCTCATGGGGCTGATCGTGCCCAGGCTGAGCAGCCGATCTTTCCGCTGTTCGCCCAGCAGATCGAACAGCTCTGGCACCTCGGGCACTCCCCTGCTGTGTGCCCAGACCCCCGGCGGTATCAGCGAGGACGAGTACATCGAAATGCTCGTGGACCGCGGTGTCGCCGGCATCATCTTCGTCTCCGGACGCCACGCGGACCACCGGTGACGTCACCCGCTACCAGCGCCTGCGTGAGCGTGGCGTACCACTGGTGACGATCAACGGCAACGCGCCGACCATCAGAGCACCGGGCTTCGCACCGATGACCGCCGGGCGACCCGCATCGCGGTGGATCACCCTCATCGCCCTGGGTCACCAGCGCATTGGCCTGGCCATGGGGCCGATGCGCATGGTGCCGGCTCAGCGCAAGCGCTCCGGCTACGAGGACGCCATGGGCGAGGGCCTTCCAGGAGCCGCTGCGGATCGTGGAGACGCTCTACACCTACGAGGGCGGGGTCAGCGCAGCATTGCACCTGCTGGGCAGGGCTGCACCGGCATCGTCTGCTCCTCGGACGTCATGGCCCTGGGTGTGGTCCACGGAGTGCGCCAGACAGGGCAGGTCAGTGCCTCGCGACGTCTCCGTCATCGGCTACGACGACTCGCCACTCATCCCCGCGGCGGACCCGCCGCTGACCACGGTGCGTCAGCCCGTGGAGTCCATCTGCCGGGCGGCCGTATCCACGCTCCTCGCGCAGCTCAACGGGCAGCGGCCGGCCGACACCGAGATGCTCTTCGCCCCTGACCTCATCGTGCGCGACTCGACCGCCGCGGCCCCCATCGACTGAGCCCCGGTTGGCCGGCAGCGGTGTGCTGACGCCAGTGCTCGGTCAGCGCGACCACGTGCGGGCCAACCGGGAGACCGAGGGTCCGTCGGTCGTCGCTCCAGTCCCGTGGGGTCAGTCGCTTCCCAGGGCTCGGCGGCGTGAGCCTCCTGCGAGGCCGTAGGCGTTAGTGACACCAGCTGCGGCCAGCTCTCCGCGACTGACGGCACAGCGCCCGCACACCAGGATGCACGGCTGTGCCTGTGAGGCGGCCTGCTGGCCGACGACGCCCACGACGCTATCAGCCAGGACGTCGTAGAAAGCTCGCCCAGGCCGAGACCACCGGGTCCTGGCCGTGGGCGGCATCGCTCAGACGGACAGAGCTCAGCCATGACTCGCGCCCGGGCCGCCCACTCTCCAGGGCCCCGCAGCAACAGGGCGCTGCCCCGCCCGCCCCGGTCCCCCAGGTCGACACGCTCAGGCGAGCCGCTCCATCCACATCCGCCGTGTGCTGAGGCGGACGGCCCGGCGTCGTCAGTGCAGAGACGACGGGCAGACTTCTGCGTGCACCAGGGCCACCGGGATCGAGGTCCTCAGCCACCCTGACGCTTTCCATCGCCTTGGCGCAGGCGCGGCGGTCCAGCTCCTGGGCCCGCTCGGGCTGATGGGTGATCTCGCCAGGCCGCCCCGGCGCCGCTCATGCCCTCCCAGGGAGATGTCGTCGGCCAGGGCCAGTCCCGAGGCTGCGATGCGACAGCAGGTCCTTGGCTGCTCTGCAGGCCGCCGAGCGCGTCCATGGCTCCCAGGCCCCGTCGTGGACGGCGGGTGCGACAACCCCATCACAGCGTGTCCAGGGGCCGGTAGCTGGCTCGAGGGCCGCACCAATGACTTCTCCCCAAACCTGGTGCTGCCTCCAGCGCCTCCTGGGGCCTCATCAGGATCAGAGGGAACGCCAGGAGACGGGCGGCGTCCAGAACCAGGTGCTCGCCTCTGCGGGGTGCCGGCTCCCCGGATCGTGAGGGCCTGGGAACAGACGCACCAGGTCGACCTCTCTGACCTGTCCGAGCGGCCCGCCCTGAATGGCCTCCCGGGCGCGCGACCTGATCAGGGGCCGATCACCTGCGCCGAGCCGGTCGCCGTCCGCCATGGGACAGCAGGGTCAGGAAGTCATGGGGCGCGCCGCCCGCCAGCCACTCGCCAGACAGGGAGGCGGCCCGGCGGGGCGAGACCACTGTCCGAGGCCCGCCAGGGAGCACTCCAGCGGGCTCGGGCCACAAGCCACCAGGGCGAGAACCCTCACGTGCTCGTTCTCCGGTGACGGGCGTTGAGCAGATGGCCGTCATGGTCGATGAGCGCCGCTCAGACGGGCCGGGGAGGGGAACCTCGGCGACCACAATGCGCTCGAGCTCGCCAGGTGCATGGACTCGTTCTCGTCTGTGGGCCCGGGTGTCGGAGTCCTCGATCGGTGACGAGCACCTGGGCCCCGGGAAGGTCTCGCTGCGGCGATGGAGGATGGATCCGCCCTGCCCGATGTTGACGGCCTCAGTGTCATGCGGTGGACAGGGCGGTGGGCGGACTCGGAGGCGGGGTGACCTCCGGACGCGTCGAAAGCCCGGCCATCGCAGCCCGGTGACGGTCAGACGACCTCGAGGGCACGTGCTTCTCCAGGTGGGCGACCAGGGCCTCCTGGGCCGCGGCCGGGTCCCTGCCCGAGGAGCGATGCGCAGCGAGCCGGGCCGTGCACGAGGGTCAGGGACGTTGCCGGCCAGCTCCGGGGCGTGACGTCCATGCCGATGAGCGTCAGGGAGGCTTGGTCCACAGCCGGGCGGTGAGGTCACCGGTGCCCGGAGGCTCGACGCCGTCGAGGATGCCGGCATCGGCGCGAAGTCGGCCTCGGGTGGTCAGGAAGTCGGCGTCGGCTGAGCTGGCTGACCAGCCCGGCCACGGCGACGTCTGGCGTCGTCGTAACGGGAGGCGATCAGTCGGCACATGGCGGTGGCGGCGTCAGCACGGGACCGCCGTACATGCCGGGTGAGCGCGTGGTCGAGCATGTCGAGACGGACGTCGACCTGGGCTGACGCCGCGCGGCGGGTGGTCGGGGATGGGGTGCCGGCGCTTCCGGTTGGAGAGTCGGCCGCGACGACGACGTCGGAGGCCGGGCGGTTGCGGTATGGGTGGTCGGGAAGTTCGCCGAAGGAGGGCTGCCAACCTCCTCCGCGCCTCGATGAGGCACCGTGACGGAGCGGAGCGGCTCATGCCGTCGGCCAGGAGGCCAGGATGCGCAGGGGCGTGGGCGTGGGTGATGACGCCGGCCTTGTCGTCATGCGGTTTCCGCGATCGAACAGCCGCTCCCGCGCCCGCTCGGCGGTGAAGGGATCGGCCTGGTCGGCGGTCGTCGCCGACGGAGCTGAACGCCGTCGTGGTGTAGAGCAGGACGGTGGGCTGCCTGAGACGCGACCTTGTGGGCCGGACGGCAGGCCGGCCGGGGGTGCCGTCGGGGCAGGCACCGGAGGATCTCGGCATCGGCCGCGCTGTCGCGGAGAGCGGCCGACGCGGCGGGCGCTGGACCTGGGACTGGTGCGTGGCTGCGGAGACCGAATCGCGACCAGGTCCGTCGGGTCGGAGACGATGGTGGGCATGGAGGGTGTGCACGGCGGTGCACGGCATCAACGGTGATCATGGTGGTCCTTCCCTGCGCAGGTCGCGCCGCTGCCCTGAGTCTTGGCACCGTGAGCCTGTTGACTAAGAAGCGCAGCCGGGCCCTGAGCCGGGAGCCCGTGAGCGAAACTCCCACGGCAAGCGGGCGAGGACGCACGCGGCACCTGGGACCAGCAGGCAAGAACCTGCGTGGTTCCCAAGGACCGTGCGGCCGCCAAGCGCGAGGCGCGGGCGGCCCGTGACGCCGCCTGGAAAGCGCGGGCAGACCGAACCATGGTCGCACCGGTGAGATACCTCCCGTCCCGGGAGAAGGGGCCGATCGAGCGTTACATCCGCGACTGCGTTGACGCGCCAGCCTGGGCGGTGACTAGCCGCCTCATCTTCCGTCCTGCTCATCATCTCCTTCGGGTTCATGCCATCACTGCCCCACTGCGCTCCGTCAGCTTCACCACGAGTGCTGGCGATGAACGGCTACCTGCTGTTGGCGATCGCCGACGCCGTGTGTGCGCTGGGCGCGCCTGCGCCGCCCGCCCTCATCGCGAGTTTCGGTCAGGGAGAAGGTCAAGGACGAGGGGACGATCCTCTTCTACATCATGTGCTTTTAGCCCGTACCACGCTGCTGGCGCCAGCGCCTCCGCCGCCCTGGTCGAGTCGGGGCGAGTGCCTCCTGATCCCGTTCCGGTACGCGGTGGGGCGGCGCCGGTCGCGCTCGAGCAGTCGCTCGGGCGACGGAGCCGGTGGCCAGGGCGGTTGATGCGCCCCGGCCAGGCGGGACCGTTGTGCAGATGAGGCCGTGTGGGCCTGAAGCGAGGTCCGCACGCCGCGTCGGCATGAGCTCGGCGTCCGCGACGGAGGAGATGCCGCCGACGCCGATAATCGTGGGCTTCCTGCTGGCCCAGCCGCGGCGCAGGCGGCGCGCTGCCTCTCCAGGGCGCGGGGCGAAGTGGGAGCGCCGGACGGGCCGCCTCCCCGCGTCGTGGTCGATGGTCGTGTTGGTGGCCACCACCGTCGAGGCCCATGTCCGGGACCATTTGCTGTAGCGTCGATGTCCTCGTCAGCGAGGTCGGGGCGATCTTTGACCAGGAGCGGAACGTGCCGCCCTGGCGGCGCGGTCGGCTGACCTCGCTTGCACCGCCTCGAGGGATCGGGCGCAGGGTCTCCAACGCTCTTGCAGGCGCGCGGCGGGGGTGTTGGGGCTGCGATACGTTGATGACGACAGGTGAGTCGACGGCGGGCCACTGCCGCGGCCGAGTATGACGATCCTCCACCGCCTCCTCAAGCGGGGTCACCTTGGTCTTGCCAGATATTTCGCGCCGACGACGATGGAGCGTCCTCGGGAGTGCGGCGCGGTGCGCGCGACGCTTGGCGAGCTCGTCCGCCCGGGTTGTTGAGCCCATGCGGTTGCGCGCGGCGCGCATCGCGGTGGCGCCACATGCGGGGCTTGTCGTGCCGCCTGGATTGGGCGGTGAAAGGTGCCGACCTCGATGAGCCGAAGCCGAGCGCATGTCCGGGCCGCAGCAACGCCCTCCTTGTCGCACGCCGCGGCGATCCCGAGGATGCCGGGGAGCTGGGTCCGGGCGAAGGGCCACCCTGTGGTTGGCCGAGGGCACGAGGAAGACCGGCCTGCTGCTCACATCTGCGCGCACGTCTGACGAGGGACGCGGTGATCTCGTCGCGTCCAGGCACGTCGTGGATCAGCTCGGGGTCCGATGCGGGTGAGCACGATTAACGTACGGCAGGTCGTGGAAACACGGCATCGACTACCCCGACCAGGCCTTCAGGGACCGTGCGGGATCCGCCGTTTATTCTCTCGGTGTCCGCTTCCATGATGGTAACGGTGTCACGGTAGCGGCGTGAACTTCGTCCGGAAACCTCATTACGAGCTCTCGAAATTGGCCAGTGTCCCTTCAACCGCGATGTCAGCTCGAGCCCCAACCGGGTCAGACCCCGTTCCGGCGGAGGTCGGGGCGCCGTGATCGGTGGCGGCTCCATCCTGACCATCATCGCCGTCGTTCTCATCTCCCAGCTCACGGTGGACCCTGACCTCCATGCTGGGGCGCAGCAGCAGACAGGACGACGGCGTCGACGGCCTCATCGTCGACACTCCGTGTTGCACCAGCGGGGAGACGAGTGCCAACAAAATTGCACAGTGCCGCATGGTGGCTGCCGAGTCCTCGACGCGGTGTGGACCGGCGCTGCCGGCGGGCGGGCTCAACGTACCTTGGCCGAGTTCGTCACGTAGGACGTCCCAGATCTCCTCGACGCAGGCAGCTTTGCCTCCTCGACGTGGGTCCTTCTACTATGAGGACAGACCGTCTACCTGGACGCGACCTTCTGCTCCGGATGGGCGATCCTGAGAGCCTGGAAACACGCCCCTGGCGAAGGTACATCGTGGCCATGGGTTCGTACCGCATCCAGCCTGACCGGGCGGGTGGTAAGGCCGACCGCTCGGCGGCGGGCAACCTCCCGTCCCCCATTCCTCTC
>BNJU01000085.1_pt1 | contig 47433 bp, 77 predicted proteins | sample 8539281 | NCBI WGS metagenome assembly BNJU01 (sample SAMD00202456, study PRJDB9452) | human saliva metagenome | isolation source: human saliva | place: Japan
GAGGCAAGCCTGCGAAGAAAATCATCATCGTTCCTGGACGCTTGGTAAAATATCGTCGTCTAAACCGCTTTTAAGGTTTAGCCACACGGATAAAGGCCGTCTGAAACTTGGTTTTCAGACGGCCTTTTATAGCTTTCAATTCCAACCGTTATTTCATTTTAAATGTAGGGTTTTCAATTAAATCAAAAATCATAAAGATATTTTTGAACCATAGTATTCAAATGAAAACCTTCGCTTTGATAAAAACAAGGTTTAGCCGAATAGAAAGGCCGTCCGAAACCCTATATTCAGGTTTCAGACGGCCTTTATCTGCCCGATTTTATTCGCCGTAATAGGGCTTTTGGTCAGGATTTTCTTCCATATCGGCCACCATGGCGAGGTGTGGGTTGGCCGAGGTACATTGGTCTTCAAAAAGACATCATGGCCAGCTCTTTTCTGCCGTCGAGGAAGTTTTTCTCATCGATGCCCTGCTCTTTCAAAGACATTTTGATGCCGACGTTGACCGCCAGTTCGCGACGGCAGGCGCGGGCGAAGGATTCTACGCCTTCGGCGGGGGTGGCGCACGGCAGGCCCTAAGGTACGGGCGATTTCTGATATTTCAGGTCGGCTTTGTAATAGTTGTACTTCGCCAGGTGGCGGTTTTCTGCGGGCGCGTGCCGTTGTAGCGGATGACGTGCGGCAGCAGGATGGCAGTTGCGCGGCCGTGCGGAACGTGGTATTGCCGCCGATTTTGTGCGCCATCGAGTGGTTGATGCCGAGGAATGCGTTGGAGAACGCCATGCCCTGCGATGGTGGAGGCGTTGTGCATGTGTTCGCGCGCTTCGGGGTCGGACGCGCTGTGTTTGTCAGGAGCGTTCAAGGTATTGGAACACGAGCGATGGCTTTGCAGGCGAGGCCGTCGGTAAAGTCGTTGGCTGAGCACGGAAACGTATGCTTCTACGGCGTGGGTCAGTACGTCCAGACCGGTGTCGGCGGTTACGCCGGCAGGGACAGTCATGGTAAACGCGGGATCGACGATGGCGATGGTCGGGGTCAGCGAGTAGTCGGCGATGGGGTATTTTTGTCGCCGTCGCTGATGACGGTAAACGGCGTGACTTCGGGCCGGTGCCCTGTGGTTGGGATGCCGATGAATTTGGCTTTGCGGCCCAACTCGGGGAAGCGGAAGGCGCGTTTGCGGATGTCCATGAATTTTTGGACGAGGTCTTCAAAGTCGACTTAGGGCTATTCGTAGAAGAGCCACATGGCTTGCCGCGTCCATCGGCGAGCCGCCGCCCAGCGCGATGATGGTGTCGGGCTGGAAGCTGCGCATCAAATCCGTGCCTTTATAGACGGTTTTGAACGCTCGGATCGGCTTCGACATCGGTGAAAAGCTGGATGGTTACTTTGTTTTTGCGTTGGTGGAGCTGGTGGGTCACTTTATCGACGAAGCCCAAATCGACCATCGAACGGTCGGTTACAATCAGCGACTTTTTCGCAGTCTTTCATGTCTTGCAGGTATTGGATGGAATCGCGCTCGAAATAGATTTTGGCGGGCACTTTGAACCATTGCATGTTGTTTCTCCGACGGCCTACTTTTGATGTTTAACAGATTGATCTGCGCTGACGTTGCCGCCGACGGCGTTTTTACCGTAAGAGCCGCAACCGAGGGTCAGAGAAGGCAGGAAGGCGTTGTACACATCGCCGATGCCGCCGAAAGTGGAAGGCGAATTCTAAATCACGCGCAGGGCTTTGACACGGGTGCCGCGAAGGTTTTGCCAATTCTTGATCAGCGGCTATGGATGGCGGCGGGTGTCCCGAGCCGTCAAAACGACCATTTGTTCGGCAAACTGCAAGCCTTGTTCAGTGGAGATCGGCTTTGAGCATTGCCAGTACGGGCGAGAGTTTTTCGCGGGTCAGCGGCTCGTTGGGGCCGACTTCGCGGCATTCGGCGATGATGATGTTGGTTTTTCGGGGACTTTAAATCCAGCCTGTTCGGCAATCCACGCTGCCGGTTTGCCCATAACGGCGGGATTGAGCTGCGCCGCCGCAGTTGGCGCAGTTTGCCGTAACACCGAAGATGAAGTCTTCGAGCATGGCTTTTTCTTTTTGTTGGCGAAGTACACGCCGTAGGATTTGAACTCTTCGACCAGCTCTTTATAAATCTCTTTGTCGGCGATGACGGCTTGTTCGCTGGCGCAAATCATGCCGTTGTCGAACGCTGGACATCACGATGTCTGTGCCGCCTGCTGGATGTTTGCCGTCAACGACGGCAGGCGACGTTGCCCGCACCGACGCCGAGCGCAGGTTTGCCGCAGGAATACGCAGCTTCCACCATCGCATTGCCGCCGGTCGCCAAATTAGTTACATTCTGCTTTAACCTACATCACAAACCATGATTGAACTTTTCAGACGGCCTCTTTATCATTTATTTATTTTTAATTTATTGAGTATAATGATTTCACCCCTAAAGCAACCAAAGACGGTCATTCTTGGTCGCTTTTCCCGTATATTAAAAATAAGAACAGAAAACCAATGTATTAAATTACATAATCAAAGAAAATAAAACAAGGCCGTCTGAAAAATCAGACGGCGCTGTTTATGCTGCTGCTACTGACTGATGTCTTCCAGCGTACGGCCTTTGGTTTCTTCACCCAATACCAAGATTACCGCCACAATCAGCAGCATAACCAGCGCAAACGCATCATAAAGATATTGCCGAAGCCGCCGCTGTTGCCCCACCATCGCCGCCACTACCGCGGGCGCGAGTATGCCGCCGACGCGGCCGATGGCACCTGCCCAGCCGGATGCGAAGGCACGGAAGCGCAAAGGGTAGAGTTCGGGGTGTAGGGTGTACAAAACGCCCCACGCGCGCGAGTTGAAGAAAGACATCAGGCTGCCCCAGACCATGACTTCGGCCGCAGTTGTACTCTGCCCGAAAACCATGCGCACACGGCGCAAGCGGCCAAAAAGCCTGCCAGCGTTGCTGCGGCCGATTCTTTCCACCAAAGCCGCGGCGGCAATATAGCCAGGCAGTTGCGCCACAATCATCACCAGCACATATTCAAAAGGTTTTGACCGCAGTATTGCCCTGCTCGACCAGCAATTTGGGCAACCAGAGTGAAAATGCCGTACGAAAACACGATGCCGAACCAAACCAGCCACAGCATCGGCGTGCGCCGTGCAAACGGATGTTGCCAAAGTTGGACCGAAGCGGATGCGTTCGCGCGGGCGGCCGGTGCGGCAACGGCTTCTGTCGGCGGCGTTATGCCCGATTGAATTTCCAGCGCGGATACCAAACGGTACGCTTCATCGGTTTTGCCGTGGAAAGCAGGTAAGGCACGGACTCGGGAACGAATTTTCAACACCAACGGCAGCATAAAACAGGGGCAAGGCGCCGAATAAAAACGCGCTGTGCCAGCCGGTTTGCGGAATAAAGAAATAAGACACCAGTGCTGCCGATAGCCAGCTAAAGCCCCAAAAAGTCGCAGCAACACAATAAAACGGCCGCGTACTCGGCGGCGCATATTCACTGACCAGCGACACGGCGACGGGCAGTTGGCCGCAAGCCGACGCCGACAAAAAGCGGCATACCAGCAAAAACCGTCAAATCAGGCGCAAACGCACACAAACCTGTGGCGTGCTGTACACCACCATCGTACCGGCAAAAACGGTTTTCCGACCGAACCTGTCCGCTAGCCAGCCGCTGAATACCGCACTCCCAAAGCCATGCGCGACAAAGCGCAATGCGACAAATCAGCCCAACTGCGCCGAGCCAGCGCCCAATCCTGCCCAAAGCCGGCAATACAAACGACACCAAACCTGTATCCCATGGCGTCAAACAGCCAACCTATGCCGACCAGCACTAAAAAGTTTGTAATGAAAGCGGGAAGGCGGCAGATTGCTGCAACCGCGTCAGAATATCCATAGTTTCTTTCCTTTGTTTGTGTAGTATTGAATTAGATTTTATAAATAACTGCTTGAGTTTCAGCTACAAACCTAAAAAAATAGAGCATTATGTCGATTTGAAACATTTATACAATATGCAAAAGAATAGAGCGCGCGTTTTTGGCTATTTTTGAATATCTTAATCTCGGCGATAAAACCGCATACCCTATTGAAACATGAACAAGAAATCTCTTCCAGCCGTCTGAGAAGTTGATGATCTGGTTTTCAGACGGCCTGCCGTTTTTGCAAAGGCTTCATGCTTGGGTTATGATGTTTTATTTGTAATATCAAACAGATGATTGCCTGTTTTTACATAACAGGCCGTCTGAACAACGGAGAACGATATGAATGCGGGTTGTAATTGCGGTCATCATCATGCTTGTGCTGTCTTTATCGCGCGTGCATGTGGTGCTCAACAGCTGTCGGCGCGTTTGTCGGCGGCCTGGTGGCCAGTATGCCTTTTGGAGAAATGTAACCAACACGGCCGGCGAGTGGTGCGGCAAGGATTATTCCTGTTTTTCAACGAAGGACTGAAAGGCAGGGGCGCAAATCGCGCTGTCTTATGCCATGCTCGGCGCGTTTGCCGCGGCCATCACACATTCCCGGCTCGCGCAACAGCTCGCCGGTGTGATTATCCGCAAACTCAACGGCGGCGAAGGCAATGCGAAAGGCGAAGGCGCGGTCAAATGGCTGCTGCTGGCGATTATTTTGTGCATGGGTGTGATGAGCCAAAACGTTGTGCCGATTCATATTGCGTTTATCCCAATGATTATTCCGCCGCTACTGTTGGTGTTCAATCGTTTAAAACTCGACCGACGCTTGGTGGCCTGCGTGATTACGTTTGGCTTGGTAACGACTTATATGTTCCTGCCTCTACGGCTTCGGCGCCATATTCTTGAACGACGATCATGTTGGGCAATATCCGCTCGGCGGGCATGGACCAGCGGTATCAATGTGATGCACGCAATGGCGATTCCGGCTTTGGGCATGGTGTCCGGCTTGCTGCTGGCCTTTTTGCACTATCGCAAGCCGCGTATTTATCAAAACAATACCACAGACACGGAAGACAACCGTGCGGCAGTACAACAACAAGAGCCTTCAACCTATCGCAGCTTGGTGGCGGCCGTGGCGATTGCCGTGTGTTTTGCCATTCAGCTTTTGTATGATGGTTCGCTGGTGTTGGGCGCTATGTTGGGCTTTGCTGCTGTCGTATGATGTTGGGCGTGATGAACCGATCTGCCGCCAGCGATGTCTTCGGCGAAGGCATCAAAATGATGGCGATGGTCGGCTTTTATTATGATTGCGGCACAAGGTTTCGCTGCTGTAATGAACGCGACCGGCGAGATTCAGCCTTTGGTCGAACACAGCATGGCTTTGTTCGGCGGCAATAAAAGGCATGGCCGCATTGACCATGTTGTGCGTCGGCTTGCTGGTGACCATGGGCATCGGCTCGTCCTTCTCGACTTTCGCCGATTATTACCGCGATTTATGTACCTTTGTCATGAGCTTGGAGCTTCTCGCCTATGGCGACCGTCGCCATCGTCGGCACGGCCGGTGCGCTGGGCGATGCAGGCTCCCCTGCTTCCGACTCGACACTCAGCCCGACCATGCGGACTGAACGCCGACGGTCAACACGACCACATCCGCGATTCGGTCATCCCGACTTTTATCCACCAATATCCCGCTGATGGCTGCCGGCTGGATTGCCGCGATGAGTGCTGTAATATGAGCGATATTGCAGGAATTGGAACACCGCGTCACGGAGCTGGAAATTCAGACGGCCTTGCAGAAGATTTAATCGGCAGCCTGAACAACACCATCGCCAAGATGCAGCAGACTGGATTTTGCAACAAGGCCAGCTGCGGCTTCTGTATCAACGGATGCAGGATAAAGGCGCAAACGGCGAACGCGAACCGTACGGCCTGCGCATGACGAGATTCCTCCGCATTATTGATAAACTAAAAAGGGCGTGTTGGATACATGCCCTTTCTTTCATAACAAAAGCGCCGTCTGAAAGTCTATCAAGCTTTCAGACGGCCTTATCTTTAATCAAACCTTACAAACAAAGCCAATTCGTTAGCCATTGCTGCTCGATGGTTTCACGTTGGCGGATAAGTTTGCATTCGTTGCCGTCAACCAACACTTCCGCCGCACGGTTGCGCGTGTTGTAGTTGCTCGCCATGCTTGAGCCATACGCACCGGCGCTGCGGATAGCAGCAAATCTCCTCTTCGCAGGCGATGGTGCGGTCTTTGCCGAGAAGTCGCCGGTTTTCGCAAATCAGGCCGACGATATTGGCCGTCAGAGGCTCAATGTCTTTGGTTTCGACCGCTTCAATCATGATGATAAGCATCATAAAGTGCCGGGCGCATCAAATCGTTCATCGCCGCATCGACCATCACAAAGTTTTTCTCTTCGCCATATTTGACGAATTCAACTCGCGTCAACAACGCGCCTGCATTGCCGACCAAACTGCGGCCGGGCTCAAGAACCAGTTTCCAGACGGCGTGTACCCATCAGTTTTTGAACTTCTTTGGCATACGCGCCCAAATCAGGCTACATTTTCATCTTGATAAACAATGCCGACACCGCCGCCCAGGTCCAAGTGTTTCCAACACAATGCCTTCATCTGCCAGTTGGTCGACCAAGGCCAAGATACGTTCGCAGGCTTCGACAAGCGGGCTGAGGTCAGTCGAGATTTCGCGAGCCGATATGGCAGTCGATACCGACAATTTTTCAAATGGCTTTGTCGGGAAGCTATGACGATAGGCCTCAAGCGCATCGCGCCGAGCAATACCGAATTTGTTGGCTTTCAGGCCGGTGGAGATATAAGGATGGGTTTTGGCATCGACATCGGGGTTGACGCGCAGGGAAACCGGAGCGACTTTACCCAAACGCGCGGCAACTTTCTGAATGCGGTCGATTTCGGGAATGCTCTCCATATTGAAGCATTTCCACGCCTGCATTCAGTGCGAATTCAATTTCTGCTTCCTCTTGCCCACACCGGAAAAATCGCTTTTCGCCGCATCGCCGCCTGCCGCCAAAACACGCGCCAACTCGCCGCCGGACACAATGTCAAAAACCGCTCCCCAAAGAAGCAAAGTGCTTGATGATGCTCAGGTTGCCATTCGCTTTTACCGCATAGCAAACAAGCGGATTTAAAGCGGCAAATGCAGGGTTTGGTAGTTTTCAAACGCCTCGGTCAGCGCAGATTTGCTGTACATAAAGCGGCGTACCAAACTCTTCGGCAAAGGTGTGTATAAGAGAGGTTGTTCGCAGAATAAAGTCATGTTTGTGAAATCTTTTTTAATCGTTGGTTTGAGTGGTCGGTTCTTTTGGCCGTATCAATTTCAAGCCGGTTTGAATCACGCCGAAGCGCGCCTGTCGCCTTCTTTGGGTAGGTAGAGGTCGCTTTGTGGCCGCAGGCAGAGCAGCAGAGCCGTTGCCGCTGCAAAAATACGCCGTATTTCATCGAGTAAAACTTTCTATCATTACGAATCGTGGCAAGATTCGTATCTCAAAGCAAAAACCACACAAAAAGCCATGATGACCGAGCGAATTCATCCGGCATGAGCGAAGAATTGTTCGAACACATCGAAGACCAAATCGACGAAAAACGGCTGGGATTTCGACTGCCAGTTTGCCGGAAACGTCCTGACCATCGAAGCCGAAAACGGCACGCAAATCATCGTCAACCGCCACACGCCCAACCAAGAATTGTGGTTGCCGCCAAAAGCGGCGGCTACCAGTTTCGCCGAGCAAAACGGCAAATGGCTGGCGACGCGCGACAGCCGCGATTTCTACGACGTTTTAAACGAAGCACTGAGTGCGGCTTCGGGCGAAGCAGTTGAGATTGCAGAATTGTGATTCAGTCTTCAAATATCTCTAGCTAGATCTATTTACCTCAAAGGATACCCAAATGCCCCCTACTAGACAGTTTCAAAGTCGACCACACCCGTATGCACGCCCCCTGCCGTACGCGTGGCAAAAACATGACCACGCCCAAAGGCGACACCGATTACCGTGTTTTGACCTGCGTTTCTGCATTCCCAACAAAAGAAATCCTGCCCGAAAAAGGCATTCATGCGCTGGAACACCTGTTCGCAGGCTTTATGCGCGACCACTTAAACGAGCAACGGCGTTGCAATCATCGATATTTCGATGGGCTGCCGCACCGGTTTCTACATGAGCCCTCATCGGTACGCCCGACGAGCAAAAAGTGGCCGACGATGGCTCGCTTCAATGCAGGATGTTTTGACCGTTCAAGACCAAAGCAAAATCCCGAGTTGAACGAATACCAATGCGGTACCTATATGATGCACTCGCTTGCCGAAGCACACGAAATTGCCCAAAACGTTTTGGCACGCAAAGTCGCCGTCAATAAAAACGAAGAGCTGACGACTGGACGAAAAGCCTGTTGAACGCTTAATACCACTGACAGCAAAGGCCGTCTGAAACTTTTATATGACAAGTTTCAGACGGCCTAAAGATCTTTGTTCCAATTTTCAACCTTCCAGCCACAGTTTTACACCGCCTAAAAAATAAGTTGGCGGATGCTGACAGTGTACATAGTATAATTACACTTTAAACAAACAACCTGATTCTGCCTTTATGAAACCGTTTTTCTGCAAAACCGCCATTGCCCTCAGCCTGACCCTACCGCCGCCGCCAATGCTGCCGAGTATGTCTGCAATATTGAAGGCATCACCGTTTATGCTTCATACCAGATCAATGACGCCTGTCGCATAGTTGAGAACAAACAATGTAACGGAAAACAGCGTCGTTGCAATTTCAGGCGACACTCCGGTTTTTAAAAACGGCACAAACAACAGAATTTAAAGCATCTGCCGCTGACTACGTTCATAGCTCTCAAGCAACTCCTGCGGTACAAACCCCAGTCGTTGTTGCTCGAAATGAATACGGTGTTCCGCACCTATTTCCATTCCTATTGCACAAAGCACGTCTAACTTCTCAAATTGACAAAAACGTTGCTGACGGTCTTGCCATTCTCAGCGATACAGCTGTTTTGAGACACTGCCCTACAATAAAGTCTGAAATTGGCACTACCGACGTTCTCAACGTCATGTCTCGTCTACTACACAGCCTCAAACTATGGCTGTTCAAACTCCAAACAATACCCTACCCTATTGCACAAAGCCTTCAACAACATCTGCGATTCAACTCCTCAAACAATTATTCAGAATCCTGTTGTTTTTACCCAAAACACCTGATAAAAGCTACGGCCAAACAAAATAACCAAACAATTGCCTCCAGATGAAGCAATTGACAAACACCTATCAAAGTTGAAACCAAGCGTAGGTAAAGCCTATACCAAAACCTCAACCCGATATAATGCAAAAACACCAATACTGGTAAAAACAACTGTCGCAAAAACACAGCTAACGAACGTCAGTTAAAACTGTTGTTGCGCCAACAGTAGAATCAAATGTACCAAATAAACCTGCTACAACGGTTTTCCCGGTAGAATCAAAGCAAAAACATCCGCGCAAACACCTTTCCCTAAGGCATACACCGGCTGCCAATATTCCGTTTGATCCGAGCAATGTTTACATACGATATTAAAAATTTTGCCCATATTCCAATTACCAGCGTGACTAATACAGCCGAAAGCCGCCAATCCGCGCCTCAATGTATCCTGCGCAACCGCCCAGGCAAGCACGCGCCTCTTCATACAGCAAATGCAAAGCCCTGTTATCCGTACTGCTCCTGTGGTTACGCCGGCTCCTAAACCAAGCCCTAAAAGAAACCCGCAAACAGATATTGCAGAACTGAAGTGCGCAATGAACAGGCTGCTATTGCCGCCTTCAAACACAGCTGAATGCGGCCAAAGCAAAAGGCGACCAGATTAAAATCCAACAGCTGACCATACCATCAACGCCCGCAAAAGCGAATATCCGCGCTATTCAAGGTGAGATGTCTCGTTGATTGGTTTTTGATGACAGGCCGTCTGAAAATGTTTTCAGACGGCGCTTTTCTATGTTATAAACCTTATTTATTCAAAAGACAAATACTTTCTCAAATCATTTGTGCCGATCACGCCAAAGCATATTTCTTCACACCTCTCGTGCGCCATTACTTCTTCATCCAATCGGCGATATTTTGCCAATATTGCGGCTTTTCAGATGGCCTATCAGTCTGAGTACCTTCATCATTCAACACAACAGGAACACCCTGCTCGCACCGGCTTCAGCAACATCCAAATACTGCCTTTGCATGGGTATCGGCATGAGCTGCTTGATGTTCATATGCCAGCCAACCGCAGCTTGTCCGCCATTTTGCACAGACTGCATCGCCAGCAATAATGGATGAAAGCAGGTATCCACATTATTGTCAGCAGCCACGACCAAAGTTGCACCATGCGTCCTAACGCTTGCGCGGCATGAAAAACAGGAGAGTTGTGCAGATTGGCGATAAAGTCCAAACGGCATCGCGGCGTGATGGTTCAGCACATTGTCTGCCATTTTTCAACATACGGATGGCGAAGAAAATGGTGTACCGGAAAAACAGCGCAATCAGAACGGATTTTCGCTTTGTTCCTTCTAACTGCCCTGCACCAAGCGCGGCAATCAAACTCAAGCGGCTGAGGCGGCAGGTATCTATACCGCTACAGCTGCTTTAAGGTTTGTTTGAGGATTTTGCCGCCGGTACCGGCGTCAGTATCCAAAACGCACGGCGGCGGTAATACGGATATTAGGATTTACGGTTGCCATTGCCATACCAAAGATGTGTTGCTGCCGCCAAAACCAAACTGATTGGCCAAACAGAAAAAGCTGCCTTTTTGTGAAGCCGCGCACTCGGAAAAACAAATTTCCCTGCCCTGATAATCACTGCTTCCGCCTTGTTTTAAAGCAGATAAAAGCAAAGCCGTTTCAAGGGCTGCCGTTGCGCCAAGCGTGTGTCCGATTTGCGGCTTGAACGCCATCAAAGGCGGCAGTGTACCGAATATGTTTTCCAGTGCGGCCAATTCGGCGGCATCGCTGTCAGCCGTGCCGATGCCGTGTGTTTTAACGGCTGTAATGCTTTCAGGAGCGATGCCTGCAATGTCTAAAGCTCGACGCATCACTTGCTCCTGCGCTTGGCCATCGCTTTGAATCAGGTCATTGCCTGTATTGGCGGCGTGTCCGATAAGTTTCAGACGACCTGAAGAAGATTCGGGAGCGGCGGAAGATAAGGCAAGCGCGGCAACACCTTCGCCTAAAATCAAACCGTTTCCGCCAAAAGGCTGATACTGTTCGGCCAGCAAACCCAAGCTGTGAAAATGCAGCAAAGTCAGCCGGTTGAGGTTTTCAATACCAGCACAAGGCGCGCTCCACCCCACTGCGCAAACAATTATCCGCCCAATCAGCGCATGGGCAGATGAAGTGCAGGTAGCGAAACTGAAAAATCTGCCGATTGCCGCTGCGCCGCGCATCTTGCAAGATAAAAGCAGATTGTGTTCTTCTACCGCTCTATTGCCCGCAAAATGGCGGTTTTTCATATTCGGAGATAGAATAGGAGCTAGAACCGATAAACACCGGCGCATCATGCCAACTTTCAGACGGCCAGCCTGCATTTTCAGCAGCTCGGCGCAAATGTTGTTCGGCAATATCCGCAAATTCCTTCCGCCCCCAAACTGTCGCTAGCAAATGCACTGAAAATAAGCAGCCTGCTGCGGTTGGTTTAAAACGTATAAGACACCGCATCAGGCCGTCTGAAATCCGTTTGCGATTCAAGGCAGAAGTAGCCGCCGTACCGCAAAACCCAAACTCACGCGCCATGCTCCGCACGGATAAACGCCGCCAAATCGCGTACGCATCATATGTTTTGCGCACCATCCGGTCGCCCTGCAGGCGCACTTGGAAACACTGTTGCAAGGCAACGCTGATTTGCAGCGCATCAAGCGAATCCAAAGCGACCGGACTGTCATCGCCAAACAAAAAGTGCATCGTCGGTAAAATCATCCATATCCACATCATCGGCCTTATCGGCCTCTTGCACGATTAACTTTTTCAATTCCGCTTCCAGCTCGTGCTCGGCCAGTGTAAAGGTGTAGACATTTTTAAACCTCCATTTTTATCTCTTGAAGCAACTAGCTCATTTTAGCGAAACTCGCTACACTCGTTTAGTGAAACTCGCTACGCCTCGTTTTCAGACGGCCCGAACTTTATGCAAAATCGCCCCAAAGCGTCTGCATGGTGGCAATGGCCGCAAGTGAGGCGGTTTCGGTACGCAACACCCGTTTTCCCAGCGTAACGGATTGAAACCGACATCAAATGCCTGCTGCTCTTCCTTCTCCGTCCAGCCGCCTTCCGGACCGACCATCAAACACGACCTTACCGGATTGCGGCTGAACATCGCTTAGTTTTTGTGCGCGGTTCAGAGCTCATTAACAGTTTGGTCGTTTCCTGCGGCAACTGTTGCAGAGCCTGTGCATAAGTCGTCAGCGGCAAAACCTTCGGCACAATATTGCGGCCGCTTTGTTCACACGCCGAAACGACAATTTCCTGCCAACGCGCCACCCGCTTTTCAGCGCGTTCTCCACTCAAAGCGGACGACACAGCGTTCGCTGATGACCAGGCAATTTCTACACCCAATTCCACGCTTTTTCTGCAAAGTGAAATCCATGCGCTCGGCGGCGGATACCGCCTGTACCAACGTAATGTTTAGCGGCGATTCGTTGTCCGTTACCTCTTCACGCAAAATCCGCACGCTGGCGCGGCGCTTTTCCAAAACTTCGGGTAAAGCCGGATATGCCTTGCCATTACCGTTAAACAACACGATTTCTTCCGTGTTTTTCACGCGCAATACATTCAGATGGTGCACCACATCATCGGGCAATTCGACCACGCTGTCGGGGCTTAAGGCAAAAATCAACATAAAAATCGGGGCATGGTTTCTGCTTTATTCATGTATATAATTTAAACTTTCGTGAACGAAGTTGAAACACGGCGGCATACACTTGCCTGCCTGATTTTGATTTCATCCACTATAATTTGAAAACTTCCCTGAATTTTAATCCACTGTCACGCAAAACTGCAAAAACAAGGATACGCCGTGCTATACCGTTTACAGAAAGTCGTCCAGCCATCGCCCAAACCGAAGTCATGCCGCGTTTTCTGAACACGCCGTCACGACGCAAGGAAGACGGCTCGGTTTTTGAGTGAAACGGGATTTGCAGCCGCACAAACCGCTTTTGCCGCCGCCCCTGCCCTTATTGGAGGATTGTCCGATGTTGGGCGAGGAGATGAGCGTTCAGAGCAAACCCGTTTGTGGAACGAACATTCAGACGGCCTGTGGATTGTCGATCCTATCGACGGCACAAACAACTTCGTCAACGGTTTGCCGCATTTTGCCGTATCCGTCGCACTGGTTAAAAACGGCCACGCCGGGTGGGCGTGATTTACAATCCGGTCAGCGGCGAATGTTTCTATGCCGAACGCGGCAAAGGCGCATTCCTCAACGGTACGCCGCTACCGCTGCGCTCCGAAAAACAAAACTCAACGAATCCATTGCCGGCGTAGAAATCAAATACCTGCGTTCGGGCAAACTCGCCAGCCGCATGAATACCCTTGCCCCATTCGGCATAATCCGCAGCATGGGCAGCAGCACGCTCGACTGGTGCTATCTTGCCAGCGGCCGCTACGATATTTACATCCACGGCGGACAAAAACTGGGGACTACGCTGCCGGCGCATTGATTTTTGAAGAAGCCGGCGGCTGCCTGACCACTTTGGAAAGCTGACGATTTTTGGAGCGGCGAGCACGTTTTCAAGCGTTCCGTCATCGCCGCTTTGCAACCCGAGCTGTTCAAACAATGGGTAAAATGGATTCGAGAAAATCGGTAAAAATACCGTTTATCTTCAAAAATCACGATTATCTTGCAACTTATTGAAATTATTTCGCTTCTTAACAGCATTTAATACTGAAAAACGGTAGAATATTAATCGCTGACACGACACCGCTCTTTCATCCCTTTTTGGGCGGTGCAGCAAGTAAGACGTTTTCCCTGCAATGTATTGGCCATTCATACTTCTCCCTTAGTATGAATGGTTTTTATCTGTAAAAACAGCTCAGGCCATCTGAACGTTCAGACGGCCTGTTTATACTACTATTTGAAAAACTGTCCGCAACACGCCTTAAACTTTTTACCCGAACCGCACAAACAAGGCTGTTTCATCGTTGGCAAAAGCAACGGTCGGATCAATAAAGTACCAACGCCCGTCTATTTTTCACAAATGCCGACAATTCATGATGGCACTCAGTCTGCCCGTTCTCTTCAAAATACGCCTCAAACTCGACCAAAGCATGCAGCTTGCCAAACGGCACATGACGGATAACCTTCAATCCCGACTCACTGCGTCTGCCTACTCCATGCCGCCAAATCCTGCTTGTCCAACAAATTCTGCTGCGCAGGGGACAGTCGTGTCTACGATATAGTCGATTTCCTGCAAAACATACGCGCTGTAACGCGAACGCATCAACTCTTCCGCCGTCGAGGCCGCCGCCTCACGCGCATGAAACGAGTGCGCAACATTCTGTATAAACACGCCCCGACTGCAGGGGCAAAGTGTAGCCGTCATTCCTAATTACTCGAATAAATCCATTTCAAAAATTATAACGTAAACCTGACTCAGGCCGTCTGAAAATGAGCGCAGCGAATTTCGCTAAAACGAGTGTAGAGAGTTTCACTAAAAATAAAGCAAAGCGGGTTTCGCCAAAAACAAACGCAACAATCTGATATAATGCACCTTTTCGATTTTGACTATCCATGATGAACATTCCCATCAAAGCATCAGCCGCCTGTTGCCCGCAAACCCAATGCCGTGAGTGCGGCTATGAAGGCTGCTTACCCTATGCGCGCGCGCGCTGTCAGCAGGAGAAGTGCCGGTAAACCTGTGCGCGCCGGGTGGGAAACCGTCATGAAAGACATTTGCCGACCTATTGGGCAAGCCCCTACCTCGCGCCGGCAAAAACACAAATCAAAGCCGTAGCCCTGATTGACGAAGCCGTCTCGCATCGGCTGTACCGCCTGCATCCGCGCCTGCCCTGTCGATGCCATTATGGGCGCGTCCAAACTGATGCACACCGTCATCAGCGACGAATGCACTCGGCTGCGGCTTATGCGTTACCCCCTGTCCCGTCGACTGCATCGACATGGTTCCCGTATCGCAGCCCTTCCTGCCGGCCGCACGCCGTTTCAGCACCTCTGCCGAACTGCGCTTTGCCGCCGCGAACACGCGCAAAGCCGTTTTGAACGCCATACTGCGCGCAAACAGCGCGATGATGCCGAACGCAAAGCCCTGCTGGCGCAACGCGAAGCCGCAGTCAAAGCCAAACAGGCCGCACAGGCACAAAGCAACAGCCGCACCAAGCGCCGCATTCAACCCCATGGATTTGATTGCCAAAGCCATGGCACAAAGCGCAATCGCAGCAGGACAAACTCGTCTCCTCCGACAACCGCGAAGACTTCAAAGCGCGCCAAATCGAAGAAGCCAAAGAACGCGCCGAACTGCGCCGCGCCCAACTGTGATGCCAAATACGGCAGCGAAGCCGAAAAAGCCGCTGCCATCGAGTTTCTGCGCCACTACAAAGCTGAGCAGGAAGCGGCCAAGCCCGCTGATTTCCAAAATAACAAAACCCATTCCGACCGCATCAGGCCGTCTGAAACATTGCACGAAAAACCAATAACTGTGACCATTACAGAATTTCCACACCAGCATACCGCCCATTGCGAAAGCGGTGTGATGTCCACCCTGCTCAAATACCATGGCCACAATTTGACGAAGCCATGATTTTCCGGTATTGCCCACGCACTGACATTTGTCTGGATGCCGCTGATCAGTTAAACGGCATGCCGCTGGTTTCCCTACCGCATCGCACCGCGCGGCATCATCAAAAACACCTGCAAGGCATTGGGGCTGAAGTGTCCGTCCCGCAAATTTTCCAATGCCCAAAGGGACAAGACGCGCTGGATGCCGCGCTTTCATCAGGCAAGCTGGCGGGTTTGCAGACCTCCGTATTCTGGCTGCCGTATTTCCCGCCACAAATGCGTTTCCATTTTCAACGCACACAATCTCTTGGTATACGGCAAAGACGGCGGCGACTACCTGATCAGCGACCCCGTATTTGAAACCGTGCAGCGCTGCGCCGCCGAAGATTTGCAGCGGGCGCGCTTCGCCAAAGTGTATTGGCGGCAAAAGGCATGATGTACACGCTGGAAAACGACGGGTCGTCTGAAAAAGTTCAGGCCGACTTGCCCGCCATCATCCGCAAAGCCATCCGCAAAAACGCCAAACAAATGCTCGCACCGGTCTTTTTTCATCGGCGTAAAGGCATCCGCACGCTGGCCAAAAAAATCGAATCCCTGCCCGCCAAACAAAATGAAAATACCAAAAACTGTTTCTCGGCCATTTGGTGCGGATGCAGGAAGAAATCGGTACCGGCGGCGCAGGGTTTTCCGCTACATCTACGCCTACTTCCTCGAACAGGGCCGCCCATATCTGCAACGAACCTGCATTTCAGACGGCCTCAGAACAAATGACCGCCATCGGCGACCAATGGCGTCAATTCGCAGCATATGCGTGAAACAGTGCAAAAACCATCCGAAAACGGCTGCCGCAACATCGCCGAATTTCTGCGCAAAATTGCGGATAATGAAGAAGCATTGTGGCGGGGATTATTGAAATAATGAATCCTGCGGCTTAACTCAATCCGCCGCGTACAGTTTTTTGAAATCAGGTCGTCTGAAAACTCAAAAGAAAATGATCAAAATGCGTTACTTAACTGCTCTCTTATTATTGTGTTCCGCCTTAACCCATGCCGCGCCGCCGGACGGCTTTGCCTTGGTTCATGATGCCGACGGACATACCAACTTGCGCAAAAGTCCAAATTTGAATGCCAAAGTCTTGGCAAAAATCCCCAACGGCACGCCGTTGGAATGTTTGAGTGATGGCGGCGAAGGCAGCTTTGACTTTCTGTACTGCCCAGCTGCAACAACCTGCCGCAGAAGACTACGGTTTCATCCATTACAGCCGTCTGATATTTCCCGCCGCCGATAAAAGCTTCGTCCGCCTGCGCGAACAATCCGGTCGCGACGATACGCTGACTTTGTCCGGCAACGGACAAACAGTACATCGTAGCCCGCCGCATCCATCAAAACTTAGCGACTTCTCGGGCATCAACAAAGACAAAATACCGCGCGGCTCTATCAAGGCAAACCTTTCTATGGTAGCAGACTACGACATTCCCAAAAAGCGTGTTCGCGCTGAACGCATCACGCTAAACGGTCAAGCGGTTCCCGCTGCCGAACTGCAGGACTGTTCTCGCCCGATTTTGCCACCACCGCACGCGGCAGCAATGTATATCAAGGCTGGGAAGCCTATTATCGCGACAGCAATAAGACGCTTTATCTGTTCGGCAGACAAGGGCGGACGGCGCTCCCTTCGGCGTCTGCTTTATATTTAAGGACGGCAAATTCCAGCACCGTTATTTATGGGGTGCTGCGATATAAATATCGCTCAAAAAGGTCGTCTGAAACCATGATTCAAATCCAATCCCTCTCCCACCATTATCCCAAAGCCGAAACTGCCGCGCTGGACAATGTGTCGTTCGATATTGCCGACGGCGAATGTTTGGGGCTGCTCGGCCACAACGGTGCAGGGAAAACGACGCTGATGTCGCTTTTGGCCGGCTTGCAGGAAGTGCGGCAGGGCGAAATTTTGTTTGACGGCAAGCCGTTGCGCCTGCTGAGCCGCAGCGAGCGGCAGAAAATCGGTTTAGTGCCGCAGGAGTTTCGCGTTTTATCCGCAGCTTTCGGTGTGGGACAACCTGCTGTTTTTCGCCTCGCTTTACAAAAGTGCGCGACAAAGGCCGTCTGAATGCGCTTCTAGAACAGACCGACTAACCGCCCACAAAAACAAGGCGGCAAAGCATCTTTCGGGCGGGCTTAAACGTCGTCTGAATTTTGCCATCGGCCTGATTAACACGCCGCAATTGGTGTTCCTCGACGAAATCACGGTTGGCATCGACCCGCAGTCGCGTCGCTTTATCCTCGACAGCGTGGCGGATTTGACGCGGCAGGGAGTAACCGTGGTTTATACCTCGCACTATCTGTCGGAAATCGAACAGCTTTGCAGCAAAATCGCGCTGCTGCAACACGGCAAGCTGGTGTACCACGGCAGTTTGGACGAGCTTTTAAGTACGCAAACCGGTGTCGTGCGCTTTACCGTCGAACCGCCGCTGCCGCCTCAAACGCTGGCCGCTTTGGGTGCAAAGCAAGTGGACAGCCGCGGCATGATGGAAACGGCGCACGATGCCGCCGCCGTTTACGCCGCCCTGCAACAAAGCGGCGCGCAATCCGCTACTTCCAGCAGGGACACGGTTCACTGGAAACGTTTTACCTTGATTTCCTGCGCAAAGACGAGGCCAGCAACAGATAAGTAAAACCAACAATGACAACCTCCTCCCTCCTCAAAGAACTCAAACTGCTCTGCCGCGACCTGCACGGTTTGGCCGTGTTATTTGTGATGCCCATCGCCTTCATGCTGATTATGTCGTTGGCGCTGAGCCGCGACCAAGACCCGCACACCGACAGCCGCATTGCGCTGGTCGGCGCGGCAGAACGACAGCGTCAATACCGCGCTGGCCGCCGCGCTGGAAAAAGAGCAGATTCATGTTACGCGGATGCCGTCTGAAAAACTGACCGACGCGCAAAACGGCCTCGCATGACAAAGCGTTTCCAACTGGTGCTGCATAGCTGAACCCGCTTCCGACAAAATCACCGACAACAAAGCCTTGCAAAATCTATGTACCGCCGGATACCGAGCCTTCATGGCTGGCGGCGGTCAAAAGCGTTTTACAGCAGCACTACACCCAAACGCGGCTGGACGCTTATTTCGACAACAACGACGGCATCACAAATCGACAATAAAAATTGCCCTACTCCATCCGCAAAGACATCCAGAAAAAAGTCGATAAAAACGACGAACAATTCGCCGCCGTGCCAGCTTTTTAGATAAAAATGCTGGAAGAACACTATCTGAGCGCAGAGCGGCGGCACGATTGGAAAAAACCCAACGCCGTACAGCACAGCGTTCCCGCAGCTGATTTTTCGGTATGTTTTTCATTATGATACCGCTGTCGAACGTCATGGCGCTGGAACGCCAGACCAACACCATCACCCGCCTCGCGTCTCGCCCGCGCCTCCGCGTCCGGCCTGATTGCCGCCAAACTTGTCCCCTATTTCCTGATTAACCAGCTCCAATTTGTCGGAATGCTGCTGCTCGGCCGCTACCTGCTGCCCGAAAATCGGCGTGCCCGCCCTCATACTCAACGGCAGCCTTGTTCCCTCACGCTGCTGTCCGCCGCCGTCAGCGCTGCCGCACTCGACTACGCGCTGTTAATCAGCCGTCTGCGCCAAATCACCGAACACGCCGTCGTCCTCGGCGGCGGCGGCATCATCCTGATGGCGGCAATCGGCGGCATTATGGTGCCCGCTCACGTCATGCCCGAAACCATGCAGCAACTCACTTGGATTTCCCCGATGGCTTGGGGCTTGAAGGCTTTTTCAGGAGTGCTGCTCAACCGCAGCGAACTGGACGGAATCGGCGTTACCTGCTTCACTGTCAGCATTCTCTTTTGCACACTGACTGCTGCCGTATTAGTTTATCGGAGGCAGTTGCAGACGCAGGTAAGGTTTTTAAACAGTTTGTCTGCACTAAGTAGAAAACTTATTTCTCAAAACCATTCCTATAGAAACTTCGAGGCCGTCTGAAAGATATTTTCAGACGGCCTGATGCTGATATGCTATGAATTGTTTCAATAACAAAATATTTTCAACAAAATCCTAAAATTCAAACGTACCTGCTTTTGTCAAAGCAGGTTTTATATTGTGGGTCGTGAGCGATTCAGAACGCTCGACCAACGGATTAAAAGTCCGCTGCTCTACCGACTGAGCTAACGACCCGATAAGCTGTGCATTATAGAGATGGGGCACACAGCTGTCAACGCACTTTTTAAACTTTTTATTCTGACGACGATTTTCGGGAAGCGGCTGCTGAGTCTTTGCCTTTATCGGCAATGGCCAGCGGATTTGGAATGCGGCTTCGGTGTAGATGTCGGCGATGGTTTGGTTGTTTTCAAACAAGGCCGAAGATGTGCCGCTGTCCATGGCTTCGCGTACAGGCAGGCTCACGGAAGTTGGCCGAGCAACGGTACGTTCAAACGCTCTGCCAGGTTTTTGCCGCCTTCTGCGCCAAAGATTGCTTCGGCATGGCCGCAGTTGATGCAAATATGGACAGACATGTTTTCCAAAACGCCCAAAAATCGGAATATTGACTTTGTTGAACATATCCACGGCTTTGCGTGCATCAATCAGGGCAATGTCTTGCGGCGTAGTGACGACAACGGAGCCGGTTACGAGGGATTTTGCGACAGGGTCAATTGGATATCGCCGGTACCGGGCGGCGGGTCGATGAAGAGATAGTCAACATTGTCCCATTCGCTTTGGAACATAAGCTGTTGCAAAGCTTTGCTGACCATCGGGCCGCGCCAAACGACGGCTTTAGTCGGTATCGACCAGGAAACCGATAGAACATTGCCGAATGCCGCTTTCGGCTTCAACGGGAATCAGTTTTTGTTTTGTTGGTCAGGTTTGCGGTCTTGCACGCCGAGCATGTGTGGGCTGGCTTGGGCCGTACAGGTCGGCATCGAGTACGCCGACGCGCGCGCCCATTCTGGCCATACGGTGGCAGGTTGGCAGTGGTCGTTGATTTGCCGACACCGCCTTTGCCGGATGCAACAGCAATAATGTTTTCACGCCTTTGATGGTCGCCACGCCGGGTTGGACTTTGTGCGTACCGATTTCGGTATCGATACTTGAAAGTGGATATGCGTGTCGCCGGTATGGGTCATGACGGCTTCTTGAGGGGCGTTGGCACTGTCTGCGGCGATATGGGCAACTGGGAACGCGGAATTTCAGGCCGATATGCAGGCCGTCTGAACGCTCTTCAAAGAGTGTAACGGCTTTTTCGCTGCCTAAGGTGCGCATTGTGTGGGAATCAATACAGCATCGAGTGCGGTTCGGATGGCTGGGATATTCATAATCTGCCTCTTGAATGTGGAAATTGTTTATGTGCGCGATTTGTCGTCGACGAAATCTACGAATTATACCCTTGAACGCCATGCAAGGGATACGCCCAAACTTCAGGCTGCCTGAAACATCGGGCAGCCTGAAAAGAGGGATCAACTGAAACAAGGCCTTATTCGCTCAAGAGCGCAATGTCGCAACTGCGTTCATTTGTTCTGCCAAGCGGTTCAGCGAGGTTCAAACGGTTTTTGCTTCACGGCAGCATCTTTCAGCCATCACCATCACGCCGTCGAAGAAGGCATCGACTTGTGGTTTGACGGAAGCCAGTCCGGACAAAGCGGTTTGGAAATTGTCATCGGCAACGGCAGCGGCAATTTTCGGCTGCAAAGTCTTGTGCGGCGGCGTACAGGGCTTTCTTCGTTCTGTTGCAGTAGGCTCATCGACTTCGCCCAACTCGGCATCGGCTTTTTCAGCAAGTTTTTGTACGCGTTTGTTGGCGGCGGCGGCGCAGCGGCTTCGGGCAGTTGTTTGAACGCGGTAACGGCATGCAGTTTGGCATGGAGATTATATAAACTTATGAAACCAAAGGCGTACTCCCTCTACTTTTCTTCAGGAGTTTGTTTCGAACATCAAAACTGCTGAGATTACGTCTTGCGAATATTCATTTTGTAAAAAGAATTGCTAAACGGGTCTCAATGAAAGAAGTTATGTTGGACACAAAATGTTTGCTGTTCAAGGAATTTGCCATATCTTTCCAACCACGAGGAAAAGGGTTTTATATGTTTTATTAATTAACGACTAATCTAAATTTATCTCCTTTACACTCAGGTAACATTAGTATCCGCAAAATACCCAATGTGGCACGACGCAAGGCGTAAGGATCTCTATCACCTGTAGGAATTTGTCCGATCCCCAGATGCCGACCAAAGTTTCCAGTTTGTCGGCTAGCGCAACAACGATAGCGATTTTGCTTTGAGGAAGATTGTCGCCCTGCAAAACGTGGCCGTAATGTTGCTCAATGGCTTCGGCAATTTCTTCGGTTTCGCCGTCTAAGCGGGCATAGTATTTGCCCATCGTACCTTGCAGTTCGGGGAACTCGCCGACCATTTCGGTCACCAGTCGGCTTTGCCAAACTCGCGGCGCGTTCGGCTGCTGCGGCGTCTGCGCCCAAAGCTTCGGCGATGTGAAGCGGCTGTCGATTTGTAGGCGCCCGATACGCTCGGCTTGCGAACCGATTTTGTTGTGATACACCACGTTCGCCAGTTTGGGCGGCGGCTTTTCAAAGTCGCTTTTTGGTCTTGTTTGTAGAAGAACTCGGCATCAGACAGGCGCGCGCAAAGGCGCGTTCGTTGCCTTGATGATGTGCGACGGGGTCTTCGGTTTGCAGGTTGGAGACCAGCAGGAAGCGGTTCATTAGCTTGCCGTTTTGGTCGAGCAGCGGGAAGTATTTTTGGTTTTTGCTGCATGGTCAGAATCAGGCATTCCTGCGGCACGGCGAGGAAATGTTCTTCAAAAACCGGCTCAATACCACAGGCCATTCGACCAATGCGGTCACTTCGTCCAAAAGGGCTTCATCGGCGGCTACGGTCGCTTTCAGACGACCTGCCTGCTCGTTCAAGGCCGTCTGAATCGCGGCTTTGCGCTCGGTAAACGAAGCAACGACTTTGCCTTGCTCGCGCATTTGTGCGGCGTAGCTGTCGGCGTTTTCAATGGTGATTTCGCCGCTGGACGAAGCGGTGTCCCAGGTTTGATTGCCGCTTTGCTAAGCCCAAAACGCTGACGTTCACGATGTCGCCGCCGTGCAGCACGAATCAGCCCGTGAACGGGGCGCACGAAGGTAAACGATGCTACTGCTAACGCATCACTTTCCGGAATCGGCAGTTTCTTAGCGGCGATTGATAATGTCTTCCAAAGAGTTCGCCCAACGGTTTTGCCGGTTTGGACGTATTCATAGGCGTACACATCCCTGCTTGCCCGTCGTGGACGATGGTCAAGTCTTCGATTTTCGCCCCCGCACCGCGCGCGAAACCTTCCAAAAGCCTCTGGTCGGCGCACCGTCTTTCATGGCATTCGCTACAGCAGGGGCCTTTTTCACGATTTTCGATCGTCTGAACGGCTTTGACGTTTTGACTTGAACAGCCAAAGCGGCGCGGCGAGGCGTAGGCGGTAAATTCAGCAGCGCCGTCAATCAGTTGCGTTTCCAAGCCTTCGGCAACAGAAGCGGCAAGTGGTTGCCCAGATTATTGAGGGCTTTTGGCGGGAGTTCTTCAGTGAGAAGTTCGATTGCAGGGTTTGGGTTGTCATGCTTATCGTTAAATAGGAAATTGGTTTGGCGTCTGAATACGGCATCATGCGGTTTTTCAGACGCAAGGTTCATGAATTGACGGCGATTTTATCATCCTCAGACGGCCTGTGGCTGTCTTTCACAAACAATTTGCCCGATTTTCACACTACGTCCGCCACGGCTTCAATTGCGGCGCGGATATACTGCAAAGCCGCTGATTTCGTCTTATTCGGGAATGTCGCTTCGGCAAACAGCGCACCGGCCAAACGCACGGCCGCACCGGTAACGCCGAAATCATAAAGCCGTGGCGGAACAGGCCGTTGACTTCAATCAGGCGGCGGTCGCGGTTGAAGCGGATTTCGGGATCGGGTGGTTTGAGTCAGGCGCAAGCCGGTGGCCAGTTCGAGGTTTGCCTCGCCAAATGCCGGATGCACGGCGTACAGCGCGGACAAAAAGTTCCAAACCGGAACGCACGCTTTGCCAGCGCGCTTTCGCTTTCGATTTGGGTCGCACCAATCACAAAAATATGGTTTTCCCTTCGGCGCGATGTATAGAGGATAGCGCGGATGCAGCAGGCGCACGGGGCGGGACAGCTCGATTTCGGGTGCGTAAACGCGCGCCGACTTCGCCGCGAACGCCGCGCAAAACGCTTTCAGACGGCCTGTTCCACGCGCTCTTTGCACCATAACCGCGGCGGTCGATGACCCAATCGTATTGCACCGCCAAATCTTCGACTTGCGTTCGCATGACCAATGACGCCACATTCATCGACTCCAAAGCATCAACCAGCTCATTCAATACCTGCCGTCCGTCCAACTGCCCTTCCGTCGGCGAGATACAGGCCGTCTCGAAAACCGCCCACCGGTTGCGGTTCGTTTGCCGCAATTTCATCCGCATTCAACGTATGGTTTCATGTTCCGCCACGCCGCCGCGCTTCAAATGACGGGCAAACTCGGCAGAAAGCGACGTCCGTCGCGTAAAGTGCCAAACAATCAGGCTGCCATTTTTCCTGCATCATCACCGGCGTATTCAGACGGTCGACAATCGCGCGCCAAAGCGCAATACTGTTGCCCAAACGGATGACTTCGGGCGTTGCCTCCACCGCTTCGGCAGACGCGCACAACACGGCCGCGGCAACATAAGCGGCGGCTTGCGCGCCGTCGCGTTCACTCTTCTCAAACAACTCGACTGAAATACCGCTGCTCTGCCAGTTGGAACGCCATCAGACGGCCAGAAAGACCGCCACCGAGTACCGCAACCTTAGACATCAGTTTCTCCTTGTTTTAATATCTAAATAAGCAGCATATTTTAGAACTTGTTTTACTGTATCACAATATCGACAGAAAATGAGAACAGTTTTTGCAGATCATGCTAAAGCTAAATCAGTACCATGTAAACAAAAAATCTTCCTTACATAAAACCTACTATAATGTCATCTTTTGACATGTTCACAGTCACTCAGCTTCATTGCACCTGTTGATTGGCTTTGATCACCCATTTGATTTTATAAGGAATAATGATGAAAAGCTTGGGCGGTACTGTTATCTGTCACTTGCATAAAGGTAAGAACATGCAAGAACTAGAACAAGAAAATAGTAAAAACAGGAAGTAGCAGACAACGTTGCCATGACCAGTTGCAAGATGTGTTCAATCTTGCACATGACTAAGCTCATCACAGACAAAAATCGATTCCGTCATTCGTGCCAATACTCAGGGTGTCCGGAACCAATATGTGGTATTGATATTTGCCATTGCTGTGGCGAGTATCGGTCTGAATGTCAACAGCACGGCGGTGAGTGATCGGCGCAATGTTGATTTCGCCGTTGATGGGGCCGATGGTCGGTATGGGTTATGGTTTGGCGGTCGAGCGATACTACGCTGATCCGCCGAAGCGGCACGCAATATTATGATTTGTCGTCATCTGAAGCGATTACCGCTACGTTGTATTTCCTGTGTAACTGCAAAAGAGGCGCAAAGTGAGCTTTTGGCGCGTGCTCAGCCGACTCTTTGGGATGTGTTGATTGCCTTCTTCGGCGGTGGTGCGGGCATTGTGGCGCAGACCCGAAAAGAAGGAGGCAATGCCCGTACCGGGTGGCGATTGCGACCGCATTGATGCCACCACTGTGTACCGCGGGCTACGGACTGGCTCATGGCAACTGGCAATATTTTTCGGCGCTTTTTGTCTGTTTGCCATCAACTGCGTGTTTCATCGCTTTTTCGACCTTGTTGTTTTCCAGCTGCTCAGCTGCCGCGCAGAGGGTTGGTAACGGAATCCAAACGCCGGTTGCAAGTATCATTATTACCGCCGTCGTACTGGCTGTGATGATTCCGAGCGGCTATATGGCATCAGGACTGGTGCGTCAGGGATCTTCAACACCAAAAGCCAATTCCGCCATTGCCACCGCACAGCAACAGGAAGGTTTTTCGTGCTGCGTAAGATTTTGAACCACAGAGAAAATATGGTCAGTCTGATTGTCAACGGAACGGGCAATGCTGAAAAATTTCTGCCTTATTGGTGAAGAGCCTTGAAGTGTCAAGTGTAATGGCGCCGAAGGTCAACGTGGTCTATGCGGGAGGGGACGATGCTAAAATCGAAGAATTGCTGGCAAGCCAGAAACAACTCGGCGCAGCAGCAAATGAGTTGAGAACAAGCCTACATAGATACCGTGCTTGCAGGTAAAACTGCCGGTGCTGACGATGCTGCGGTACTCAAAGAATTAAAGCCCAATATCCGGAAGCGGATCGTTGTCGGACGCGGCTTGGTTTTGGGAGAAAGCGCAAACGGCACCCACTACACGAGCAGCCTGAAAGCAGTCAAAAACAAACAGGCAGACATAAGTAACGATATTGTCGTGGTCTCGCTCGAATTTAAGGAGCCTCTGCCTGCCAAGATCACGAACGCTTACAGGCGTGGTTGAACCAGCGTTATGAAGGATACAGCGGTGCGCTTGTTAGTCAATGCTAAAAGTTTTTGGACAAATAGCCATTCTCCAAAATATTTGGGGCTAACGTAGATTAGCTCTAAATTCGACACCAATCCCGCAGGATTTTTAAACCGTTGAGACGGTATGCCGAAGTTAAACCGAAATTCGCATTCTTTCAAGAACAGCGGAAAAGATTTGCGATCGATTTGGCATTCGGTTTGAATTATATGAACGCAGTACCAAAAGTTTTGGTCTGGATTTACGAATGGGTCGAAAGATACGCCCTATGGATTAAAGCGGGCATTACGGGTAGTGGCGCTTTACTGTGGTTGGCAGGCACCTTCCTTGAAAAACCTGCAGAGGCAGAACAGGAAGAGGAAGAAGAATAAATACCATAAGGCCGTCTGAAAAGTTTCAGACGGCCTGTCTTAGTTCACCAAACAACGTTTTTATGCCCGAAAGTATGCCTTAATCGGATAAATGGCTGCTTATCCGAACTTTACTTCTGCCCCGATACTTCCTGCCATAGTTTTCGCACATTGCCGTAATGGGTCAGCAATTCGTCCGTTACTTCGCTGGCGTGCGCAGTTTGGTGTTGTGCTGCTGCTGGCGATGAAAGGCGGTAGGCGGTGCGGCTTTGTTCGGCGAGGGTTTTGTCGATGAGGCCGCACTCGGCGCGATGTTCAAGAGACAATGTTGCCGTAGTTGTCCAAGAGTTGCGGATATTGGCGGGCATGGGCGAGGATGAGTATTGGACGATAATTCCGACATCGACCACGCCGCCGCGCTCGTATTTGACGGTGTTGTCGGCAGGCGGATGGGTGAAGACATTTTCGCGCATTTCGATGATTTCGCCTGCTAAAACGGTTTGGTCGCGTTCGGCGGTCAGCATTTCGGTGCGGATGCGGCTCGAGGCCGTCTGGAACATCAGGGCGTACCGCAGATAAAACGGGCGCGGGTGAGGGATTGGTGTTTTACCAACGTCAGGCGTTTTTCGCGCTGAGTATTTTTCAGGCGGCGATGCTGTGGGCGAGGAAGCCGGCGTCGCCGTTGGGCATGCGAGGCGCAGGAACCGGTTTCGTAAGAGGCTGCCCTGGCGCCGCGCGGCGGCGGAAAGCCAGTTGGTCAGGCGGCGGGCGAGGCGGCTGCGTGCGCTGCCGCCCGCAAGTCGGGATGGGGATCGTCGTGAGGTAGACGGGGTCGTGAGGCGGAGGCGTAGCCGAGTTCTTTGCCGCCGAGTTTGCCGTATGCCGACGACGGCGAGATTGCGGTGTCGCGGTGTTTTGGGCATGTCCGCCCACGCGTACTGGCAGGGCGGCGGGCAGGATGGTGTCGGCGAGGGCGGAGAGTTGGTCGGAGAGGGATTCTACCGATCCACAGTCCGGCGAGGTCTTGGACGGCGAGGCGGAAAGGCTTGGGCGTGCTGGAAGCGGCTGTGTCCGGCCCTTTGCGCTTCGGTGTCGCCACCGCAGGCTGAAGGTCGTCTGAAAGGGAGGCGGCGGCGAGGGCTTGCCAGTCGAACGCGGTATCCAAAAGCTGCGCGCTGTGCATGGTCGTCCAGCAGAATCGGATATTTGCCTCAGATACGCCGCCACCGCATGAGCTTTTGGCTCATGATTTGTGCCAAATGCGCCAGTTTGCGGATGTTCGTTGAGGAAGGCGAGATGAGGCGGAGCGGCGGCTGATGTTTTCGAGGGAAGTCAAACAGCCGCATTAATAGTGTTCCTGGTCAGGTTGGGTTGCTCGGCTGCCTGTACCAACAACGGCACAATCGGCGCAAAACGCGGTTGAGCGTGTGTGCGGAAAGGCGCAGTGACTGGCCGTGCCGGATTTGGTCGAGCCTTGCGGCGGCGATGGCTTTTGGCATCGAGACCCGTGTTCTTTCAGACGGCCTTGCCGCTCTTCTTCGCGCTTTGTCCCGCCATGCCCATTGCCATTCGCTGTTGACTTTCGGCGTTTGTTCTTCGGGTTCGCTCAAAAATTTCCTGTTGAACAACTGATTGACCTTGGTGCGGTGGAATGTTGAGGCCGTCTGAAAAGGCGGCGTAGCTGTCGAGGCCGTATGCTTTCGGCAAGCGGTTGTTGCTGCTCGGGCGAGGAGGGCAGGGTTTGGGTTTGTTGGTCGTCCCAGTATTGCGAGGCGGTGTTCTGACGTCGCGCGAGGAAGCGGTCGCGGCAAGCTGCGGCTCGACGTTTTCAGACGGCATGATGCCCAGCTCGGCAGGATTTCTTCCAGCGTTTCCTGCGTGCCTTATCGGTTGCAGCGCGCGCATTTGTCCGCCGCGTATCATCTGGAAAAATCTGGGCACTAAACTCGACTTCGCGGATGCCGCCCGCGCCGGTTTGATGTTGGCCGCGCGCCTTTTGCTGACTTTCGCTGCGGATTTGGCGGTGCAGGTTCCGCATCGCCTTACATACGCGCTGTAATCCAGATATTTGCGGAACACGAAAGGGCGCACCAGCGATTTGATGTCGTTCGGACCACAGCGTAACTACGCGGCCTTTGCACTGCACGCGTAGCGTTCCCATTCGCGCCCCTGCGTAATCAGGTATTGCCCAGCGCGGTTTCGCTCAATACCAGCGCGCCCGAGATCGCCGTCGGCCGCAGCCGGCATAATCGACGCGGGAACACCCCGCCCATCGGCGGTACTGTCGTTCAGCAGCGCAGCGCTCGCCCGATCTTTGGTGACTCCCGATTGCCCCGTTCGCGCCTGCCGTCGGCGGTGTCGCCCGATTCGATAGACGAAAATCCAAATCGATGTCGGAAGACACGTTCGACCCATAGCCGCCCGCTCCTTGCCCATCGCCACCACGCTCAAAATGCCGCGACGATTTGCATAACGCGCCCGATTTACGTGGCGCACGTGTCCCGATAATGAGGCGCAGGGCAAAATCCAGCGCGGTATTGACGGCAAAATCGTGGCAAACAAGCGTAATCGTGCGCACTTCGTTCAAATCGCTGATGCGGTTTATATCGCGCACGATAATCTGCGACACCACATAACGGCGCAACGCTCACGCGCAGCTGCCGCGCCAATGCGCCTCGTTTTCTTCCGCGCGGATAGTGTCCCAGTCGGCAAAGGCTTTGGAAATCCGCTCGGTCAACACCTCGTCCAGCATGGGCAGTGGTGATTTCGCTTGAGTCATCGGAATCAAGGTTGCGGGCGAGAGGGAACAACGGCGGGCAGCATCGAGAGCGGTTCATGATCTTTGCCTGAACAACAGAAAAAGACCATCGCAGCGCGTTTCCAGGCCGTCTGAAACCACGCTTTCCCTATCCGTGCAATCGGCCAAAATACCAACCTTTACAACACATAAGGAAACCGCTATGACCCGTGGCGGTCTCATCTGCGTCAAACTCGGCAAAGAAGCCGAAGGCATGAAATTTCCGCCGCCGCGACGAGACTGGGCAAACGCATTTTGAAAACGTTTCCCACGAAGCTATGGATGGCCCAGACCCGTCACCAAACCATGCTGATCAACGCAAAACCGCTTAAGTCTCGCCGATCCGCGCGCAGGCGCACACCCGCTCAGCAGATGGAACAATACTTCTTCGGCGACGGCGCTGAGATGCCGTACAAGGCTATGTTCACGCAAGAGCCCACTAAATAAGCATTAGTCGATTGCGAGCCGTCTGAGACCCGATTTTCCAGGACGGCCTTGCACTCTGACGTGCGCATATTAGGGCAAATAGAACAGATAAATCCTTACAACGACGAGTTCTCTCGTTAAAATCCAAATTTCATTCATTTTCAACTCATCACTGGAGCAAACGCCATGCAAAACGACGTTTGTTCGTACCACCGCAAGCGCCCGGTTGCCAAAAATACCGTCCTGCCAAAACCTACCCGCCTGCTCAAAGCCTGTCTTTCATCTCTAGCCGTTGCCGGCGCGTTCTTTCCGCCAAAACAGGCTCTAACATTTTCGCCATGTTCGGTTCATACTATGTTGCCCTGGCCGCCTTCTTCCGGCTTCTTCTACGCATGGTCCTTCCTGATCGAGAAAAACCGCTACAGCAACGTCGGCGTAGCCCTGGTGATGACTCTTCACTTTCGGCATGGGCCTTTGCCATCAGCCCCATGCTGCAATGCGCCTTAGCGATTAGCAACAGCGCGCAAATCGAAATCGTACGGCCGCCGCCATGACCGCCGGTGTATTCTTCACCATGTCCGCTGCGGCACGCCGCGTACCACAATGAACATGAACAAACCCGGCAGCTTCACTCGGTGCCGGTGCGATCAGTACTCATGATTGCCGTTGTGGCACAGCATCTTCCTCAACATCCTTGCTAGAGGCCTCGACCATCGCGGCCGGCTTCGTTGTCTTCAGTTCCTGATGATTATGCTGGCAGGTGCGTACCGTTATCGACGGCGGTGAAGACAGCCATCATCGGCGCGGCGCTGACCATCTTTCATCTCCATCTACAACATTTTCAGCAGCCTCTCGAGTAATCCTCATCTCTAGCCAGCGGTGACGACTGATAAAGCCGCAAAGGGCCGTCTGAAATTTCCGGCGGCCTTTTGATTTTTGACATCACCGGCGACTCCTATCCTGAACGCCACACAAAACCCCATTCCCAGCTCAAAATGACCACGACCACTCTGCGCCGTGCCGTGTGCGCAGGCAGCTTCGACCTTCGCCACCCTCGGCCACCTGTGGATGATCAGGAAGCCCAATCCTCTTTGACGAACTCATCGTCGCCATCGGCACCAATCCCGAAAAGCGCAACACCTACACCATAGAAGAACGCCGCGCCACGTTCGATGCTATTACCCACCCGTTCCCCAACGTCCGCATCAGCGTGTTTGAAAACCGCTTTGGTCGATTACGCCCCGCGAAGCCAACGCCACTCTCATCGTCCGCGGTATCTGCTCCTCTGCCGACTACGAATACGAACGCTCGATGCGCTAGCATCAACAGCGACATCGCCCCGAAATCTCCACCGTCTTCCCGATGCCGCCGCGCGAAATAGCCGAAGTGTCCTCCACCATGGTCAAAGGCGGGTCGGCCCACAAGGCTGGCGCGACATGATAGGCCGCTACCTCCCCGACTGTCTATCAAAATCCTGCAAGACCGAAACAAACACCGGAACAGCAAGGCGTCTGAACACTGCGACGCCTTCCACCTTTCCGTGATTATTTACGGCGGACATGACACGCTTGCGGGTTTTGATTCAACGTTTTCCATGTCCAACCAACCGGCGGCAATAAATCAGCATCAAAATCACCGTACCCACACACAGCACGCGATACCATACAGACAGATAACCACCAAAACACGGCCTACCGTTGCATTTCCCCATCCACATCAAACCGCGCACCTGCACCATAAAACCTGGCTCGCCAGCAGCGGCAAACGCACAACGCCGGCACATACAACACCAGCAACAGCGGCAGCAGCAAAGCCTCAGACACCCAAAATAAAGCCCCATAAAGGCAGCTGCGCACCGTAATGCAGCACCTCAGCATCGAGCGGCTCAACACCAACCATTTCACAATCACCAAAATCACCGACAGGCACACTGCCGCCGCGCCACTGCCAAACAAAGGCGACATGCTGGCCGCAGCTTACCACGCCTACAGCAGCAACGCCGCCATCACCAAAGGCGAATACAACGTCTCCGGCGAACGATAGCGCAAACGCGAAAACATCCCACATATCACGAACAAACATACAGCATGGCATAAATCCAAGCAAAAAGCTCGATTGTATCTTAGGCCGTCTGAAAATCAAACCGGCCGACCTGAAAACCGCCTTGAAATTAAAACGACAATTCAATACAAAACAAAATCTGCATCTATCGCCTCAAAAATAAAGTTTCACAAAACGCTTGCACAAGGCATACGAAATTTGGTTTAATTCATCACCTGCAACGAAACACGCGAAGGCCAGATAGCTCAGTTGAGTAGAGCAACGGATTGAGAAAACTCGTGTGTCGGCAGTTCGATTCCGCCTCTGGCCACCACCAACCGCCTTGAAGCGGTTATATCTACAGCCGATTTGCACGCCATACCTGGCGCGCCGTCCCGTTCCGGACCATACGTCGCTCGACAAGGCCGTCTGAAAATTTTCAGACGGCCGTTGCGTTCATTATGGCATGGCATAAAATCCGCTTTACCGCGCATCTGCGACAGAATACGGCACTTCCATCCAAAAACCGGCTGAAACCTTCGCAAACATACGAATGAGACCTTTGGTAAATCTTCTACAATCCCTAAATTCCCACCGAGACATTTAGATTTTCCCATGAGCACTCTTCTTCCAGCAAACCGCACGCTTTCATGATTGCCAAACACATCGACCGCTTCCCACTATTGAAGCTGGATCAGGTGATTGATTGGCAACCGATCGAACAGTACCTGAATCGTCAAAGAACCCGTTACCTCCGAGACCACCGCGGCCGTCCCGCCCATCCCCTGTTGTCCATGTTCAAAGCCGTCCTGCTCGGACAATGGCACAGCCTCTCCGATCCCTGAACTCGAACACAGCCTCATCACCCGCATCGATTTCAACCTGTTTTGCCGTTTTGACGAGCTGAGCATCCCTGATTACAGCACCTTATGCCGCTACCGCAACTGGCTGGCGCAAGACGACACCCCGTCCGAATTGCTAAAACCGATTAACCGCCAACTGACCGAAAAAGGCCTAAAAAGTAGAGAAAGCATCCGCCGCCGTCATTGACGCCACCATTATTCAGACCGCCGGCAGCAAACAGCGTCAGGCCATAGAAGTCGATGAGAAGCGACAAGTCAGCGGCCAAACCACACCGAGTAAAGACAAGATGCCCGCTGGACAAAGAAAAACGGTTTATACAGACTCGGTTACAAACAACATACCCGTACCGATGCAGGGAAGGCTATATCGAGAAACTGCACATCACCCCGCCAATACCCATGAGTGCAACCACCTGTCGCCTTTTGCTGGAGGGCATTGCTGAAGGTACGACCGTCTATGCCGACAAAGGCTACGACAGCGAGGAAAAACCGACAACATCTGAAAGAACACCAGTTGCTGGACGGCATTATGCGCAAAGCTCACTCGCAACCGTCCGCTGACGGAAGCAGCAAAACCAAACGCAACCGATATTTGTCGAAGACCCGTTATGTGGTCGAACAGCTTTCGGGCACGCTACACCGTAACCCTGCCATGCCCGGGCAGCCTATTTTGGTCTGTGTAAAGTGAGTGCGCAAAGCCATCTGAAGGCGATGTGTTTGAACCTGTTGAAAAGCGGCTAACAGGCTAGTCAGCTGTTGCCGCCTAAAAGGCGGCCTCCGGATGCCTGATTATCGGGTATCCGGGGAGGATTATGTGTGTGGGTAAAAATCCAGAGCAATTGAGGGCGAAATAGACGAAAATCTGTGTTTGGGTTTGGCTGTTGAAACGACTTCGCAAAGGTCTCGGTATGTCAGGAGTATTGAATCAGGCCGTCTGAAAACCCGATCACCAGGTTTTCAGACGGCCTATCCTACTACTATTCAATTAGAACGTATGTTTAACTGTTGCAGTCACGCTACGCGGCGTGCCGTAAACGTGAATATCCGCATGGTGCGAGTAGCGTTTGTTGAAAGACTGTTTCCAAAGTCCAAACTGATGCGGGTGGATTTTGCCGATTTTGTAATGCGCAGTCAGTCCAGCGTTGCGTACGGACGTTGGTCAATGCAGCGGCTGGCGGCCAGATTGATGTCTGCAGGGTATTCGTCCAGCGTGTGGCTGCGGCTTTGCCAGTTCGACGTTGGCACCCAGGTTCAAAACGTCGGTCGCGTCATACGCGGTAAAGAGTTTGAACAAATGAACGGGTAAGACGGATGCAGTTAGAACCCTTCGCTGTCTTTGATTTTGGAACGTGCATAAGACGCATTCAGCAGCCATTTGTCGCTCAGACGGCCGCCGACAGAGAGTTCCCACGCCTTTGTTGTGGTGTTGTCCGGCTGCGCGGTAGTATTCCTCGCCATTTGCGAATTTGCCTGCAACCACGCCCAAATGGTCACGTTTGTTCATAAAGACGGAGGCGGAAGATTCAGACGGCCTTCAAAACCATGAGCTGTCAAACCGGTCTCGTAAAGTTTTGCCGCGCTGTGGCTCTGAGCGCCGCGCCGTCTCTGGTCAGGTAACGCACTTGCGGACGGAAAATGGTGTGTAAGACGACAGGCGGTCAGATTGTCGCCGATGTCGTAGGTTACGCCCAAACAAGGAATGACAAAACGTTTTGTTTGTGGCTGCTGTGTGCGAATTTGTTACGGCTGGTGCTGTAACGGTAACGCTAACTCCACAAAACGGCTGCCGCCGATAAAGCGCGAGCTTTGTCGGTCAGTTTGAAAACGGGTCGAGCCGTAAACCGACAGGTTTTTCATGCGTGAAAACCATCGCGCAGATACGGCATATCGGCCTGGCGATGTTGCTGTCAGTTTTGCGCAAATCAGAATCATCGATTCGCCTTCTTCATAGAAAGACAGGTTTTCTTTTGTTGTCCTGATAGCTGATGCCAACATTGAACTCGATGCGAGCGGCCTCAACGCTGGATAGTGACCAGTCCAAAAGTCAGCAGAAATCTTGATCGCGGTATTTGCTGCGGTCGCGGTCGGATGCAAAGAGCGCGAGTAATCGGATTGATGTCAAAATGTACCGGCAATGCCTGAAACAATGTCGTTTTTACCGAAACATGGCTGCATCGCCTGTCAGTTTCCAGCCGTTGTCAAACTCATGTTGAGGGAAGTGAATACTTCAGCACTGTTGTCTCTTGCCGTGCGCCAGCGTGCGGAAGAATTGCTGCGCGGCGAAGACTCAACGGTATGAATCCAGTACGGCGCGAACCTGCTGCGGTCAGGATAGCTGAAACGCGAGCTGCCGGTATTGCGGAAACGGTGTATTTCGCACCGAGGCGCCATTGGGTTTGCGGCGTGATATCGTAAGACAGTACCGTAGAACGTGATTATGGCGCGAGTGTGTCGGTAATCGCCGCCGTGGTCGCTGACCAAAAATAGCGCGGCCGCGCGGTATTGTCTGCATCTGCAAAGGCTGATTGGCATCAGGACGAGCGGTAGTGGTTCCACGAACCGACACCGGCTTCTACGCTGATGGCGTTTGGCAGTCGGGTTTTTGCGTTCCAGCGACCGCTACCGCCCGGCTCGCCCATACCGCCGTTGGACGAAAACCGCTTGCAGCCGCGTCACGACGACGACTTGTTCGTACAATGTGCTGTCCAGATTGTTGGTACCGCGGCGGATGGCTTTTACTCGTCGTAGCGAACTTTGGGCGCGCCATCCACGGAAAATGCTGTCAATCGCCTCGACTGCGCGAAATAAATTGGCTGTGACCGATACGTTGTTACCTATTTTGCTGTGGAACACGCCCGGTGTTTGTTTTCAACACGTCCTGCAAGGTATCCAAACCTTGGTCGTCCATTTGTTTTTCGGCAACGACAGACAAGGGACTGCGGTGTTTTCGCGCTGGGTCAGGCGGATGCCTGTCGCGGCGGAGGAAGCAGGAATGGTGTAGTTGAAGTGAGTCTGTTTACCGACACCTTGACGGTAACTGTCGGTAAATCGACACGTTCTTGCGCTGGGCTATTTTCTACTTCGGTCGCGAAAGAATACGCCGAACACAGCCAGACTGACGGCAAAGCTTAATTTGCCAGAGGAAAATACAGGTAGTGACATAGCCCTCCACCAGCTGATCTCAATTTGGCGGCAGATTCTATCACAAAAAGATGTAGCCCGATGAAACTCATGTTCCAATCACTATTTTCTAAGTCATTTGTTTCATTAAAAATATTTCTTTAAGACTAATCATAATTAATAGGCCGTCTGAAAACCCGCGTCATCAGGTTTTCAGACGGCCCTCAATCTTTTTATCACAAGGCAAATCAGTCTGCCACACTCAGCTAACTCTGCCAAACGCTTTACCTTGCGCAAAGGCAATATCGTTTTTCTTCGGCAGTCAATACCGGCTTTGCTGTCATGACTCGAAACATGGCTTGCGCCGTAGCAGTGCCGCCGCTTTTCGGTATTGCTGAGCGCGGACTCGGTATATGGAATGCCGCCGATGACCATGCTGTGGTGCAACAGTGGCAGCATCATGGTCAGCAGGTGCTTTCTGGCCGCCGCAGCGAAGATGTACTGGTGAATACGGTGGCAGGTTTGCCGACGAGTTCGCGCCGAGCCAGGGAATGGTGCCGTCGATAAAGCATTTCATCGCGGCGCTATATTGCCGAAACGTGTCCGGGCCGCCGAGCGCGAGGCCGGGCGCAGTTTTGAGGTCGTCGGCAGTCGCGTAGGTGCGCCTTCGTCGGGAATGTCTTTTCAACGGCTTCGCAAACGGTGGAAACTTTGGGAACGGTACGCACATGGCTTCGCAAACCGTCCACGCTTTCGATACCGCGCGATTTGGCGGGCAAGGCTGGTGTGCTGCCATTTTGGGAATAAAAGAGAACGAGGATTTTCAGGGATTTGGGTTCATTTTGGGGTTTCCGTTACACGTTGTCAGGTTTCAGACGGCCTTTAAATACTTGGGCCGTCTGAAAAGAAAAGAAAATTTCAATTTCAAAAAGTGGGAAAAGGTTATGCCGTTTTCGCAATGGTGGCGAGGTTTTTAAAGAGTAAAGGCATGGCGTTCGCTTGGTTTGTCGTGCGCCGTTTTTGATGAGGAGCGCGTGCCGCAGGTAGCGGCAAGCATGACGTTTACGACGACTTTTGGCTTTGCCCGTGTTGACGGTGATGGTCGTCATCGCTTCGGCCTTTCCCCTGTTTTTCGACCAATGGTCGGGGAATTTGTCTCTTTATCAACCGCACCATTGTGCCGCAGGGCGCGGATATGGTGTTTGACTATCACATGCGTTCCGCGATAAGCGCCACCAATCTGACGGCGATCGGCATGTGATGTTGGTCGTACCCGCTGATGCTGATTCGACGATAGACAATGCGTTCAACCGGATTTGGCGCGTCAATTCGCAACGGCCTTGATGATGCAGTTTTTGGTGTATTGGGCGTTGCTGACGTTTGGGCCTTTGTCTGGGCGTAGGCCTGTCGGTCGTAATCAGCCAGTGCAGTAGTGGCGGCCTCGGAATGGCTGAGGGTCATCACTACGGTTTCATCTATTACGGTACTGTCGTGGGCGATACCGCTTTGTACCCAACCGTTTTCGTGCCTGCCAGCCAGCGCTTTAGTCGGCGCGGCTGCAACGGCGTTTTGCTTTGGAAACGGCACGCTTTTTTGTTCACTTGGTACATGGGCAATTTTGACGGCTACAAATCGATTTACGGCGCATTTGCCGCAGTACCGTTTTTCCTGTTGTGGCTCAACCTGTTATGGACGCTGGTATTGGCGGCGCGGTTTGACCTCGTCCCTGTCCCACTGGCGCGGCGAAGCGTTCCGCCGCAGTTCGATGCGCGGCCGCTTTGACGATGTATTGAAAAATCCTGCCGCTACTCGATTCTGCTCAACAAAACGGCAAGGCATTGCCGGTGCAGGAGTTCAGACGGCATATCAATATGGCTGACGAATTGGGCGAGCTTTTGAAAAGCTCGGCGCGCACGGATATGTCTATTCCGGCCGTCAGGGCTGGGTCTTGAAAAATGGGAGCGAGTCCATCGACTTGCAGAGCTGTTCAAACTCTTCGTTCTACCGTCCGCAAACGCTTATCAAAGATCAAGGTCAATCAAACGGTTGACCACATCATGCAGCCCTGCTTGGAAACCTTGAACATGACGCTTGCCGAGTTCAGAGCCCATACGAAAAACAATCCTTTAAACCTGACGCCGTCTGAAACCAAAAAAATATCGTTTTCAGACGGCCTTTGCTATAATCGTCACACTACTGAATACTACATTCGACCTACAAGGATAACAGTAGATGAAAACACCAGCCCTACTCTCCTGCTCGGTCTGACTCCATCTGCCGCCTTTTGCCGCCCACGGCGTAGGCCGCCAACCACCCAACATATCCGCCAACTTTACCGCTTTCGAATACGTCATCCCAACGCCCCAAAGGCGGCATCATTTACCACGCCTTCCTCGGTGCTTGACACGCTCAACCCCTTTTACCTCAAAGGCAACCACGAATACGGCATCAGCATGCTGACGCTCGACACCCTCGACCGAGCAAAGAGCTGGATCGAACCGTACGCCGTTTATGGCCTGATTGCCGAAGACATCGCCCGCGATCCGGACGGCCTTTCCGTTACCCTTCAAAAATCAACCCCAAAGCCAATCCCACAACGGCGACCCTGTTTTGGCCAAAGACGCTGCCGCTCATTTAACATCCTGACTAAAGACAAAGCGCCGCCCCCATGTACCACTTCTACTGGAGCGACGTGGCTAAGTGAAACGCCTAACGACCGCACTCGTCGTGTTCTGCTTTCAAGCAGCGCAACTCAGAATTGCACATGATTCTCGGCAGCCCTGCCCGTCTTCTCGCAAAAGCTTATCCCAAAGGCCTGGCAGCCGCACCCAACAGCCTCGCCGATCGGTTCCGGCCCTACCGTTTTTAGCCAAAGCCGAAAAACGGCCGCATCAGCGAGTTTGTCCGCGACAAAAACTACTGGCCCAAAAATCTGCCCGTCCGCAAAGGCCGTTACAATTACGACCCATATCCGCATCAAATACGTCAAAGACGAAGTTGTCTCGCATCGAAGGACTGAAAGGCGGTCAATATGACTTCGCACAAGAAAACGTCGCTCGCAACTGGCGCGCGCCTACCCGACGAAGTCTCAAAACGCAATCTGTCCAAACACGAATGGGTACAAAACAGCACACGCCGGCATGCAAGGCTTCGTCATCAATATGCGCCACGCCCTGGACAATATTTACGTCCGCCGCGCCTTTGATTGAAAGTCTGACTCACGAAAGCGTCAACAGCCGTATCTTTCACGGCGCATACCGCCGCACCGACAGCTTTCTTTCACCAACAGCACCATGGCTGCACCGGCAAGCCTGACAGCGCGGAAACCGCATTGCTTTCAAATCATTGGGCACCAAGCTGCCGGACGATGGATCAGATCGCGACGTCCGCATGCGCCGGTTACCGACTTAAACCGACGTGCGCCCGAACCTGCTCGAAAGCACGCGCCCCTGCTTGAAAAAGGCGGCATATCAATACAAAAACGGCTAAAGTCAGACAAACAAGCAGCAAACCGCTGACCTTTGAATTCCTTTGCCCAGCTAAAACCATGAGCGCATTACCGCCAAAATGGCAGCGCGACTCGCCAAAATCGGCATTACGATGAATGCGCACCGCCGATTCCGCTGTATACCAAAACGCACGAACGACTTTCGATTTTGACGTGACCACCGGCTACTACGGCAACAGCGAAAAGTCCCCGGCAACGAGCAATACGACTACTTTCGCTGCGCTGCTGCCAAAACCGAAGGCGTGCTGCAACCATCCGGCGTCTGTCATCCCGCGGTTGAAAAACTGCTGACCCATTTCCGAAGCTTTTACCAACCGCCAAGAGCTGCAAACCACCTCCTGCGCGCTCGACCGATTGATCTGCCACCAATACACCATCGTTCCAACTGGTTCGCCGACCGCCATCGCGTCGTGTACCGTAAACGATGTCGGTATTCCGTCCGCTGCCGAAATATGACCCCATCACCTTCGCCATGACCGCAGGTTGAAGATAGTCGCATTTGACAACACGTCCAAGCGTCTGACAAGCCCTTGGCGTATAGTCCCAAGCATAGAATCATAGAAACCTAGTTGTTTGTTTAAAACAATCAATCGGCTGATTCCAAACAAAACATAGAAGAAAAACAACTTAAAGAATACAGCGCGCTGAAACATCCGTCAGCGAAAATCATCTGCAACGGAACATTTTAGACGGCCTTTTTCGTCTCAATCCAGTTTCGCAACCGAAGCTAAAGATATCGAAAATGAACATTGCAAAACAATGCCCTCAAATTTCTTACAAAACCGTGTAACTGCGTAAGAGTCGAATTATATGGTTAATATTCATAAAACTACAATCATCCAAATTTAACCCAAACCAGCATTCATATAACAGACAAAAGGAACAATAATATGGAAATCAAGCGTCTTCACCATCTCAAACTGATTGGCAACCCCGAACGTATGGCTATCCTTTTTCTGGTGCTTGACGGCGAATCGCAGCATTACCGAACTGGCACAGCACCTCGACCTCCTCGACCAGCATCGCCAACCACCTCGCACGCCTGCGGCGACCGAAGGCATCATCGATTTCACACGCTACCACCGCATCATCGAATACCGCCCATCTCCCGGAAGAAGCCACCACCATCCTCAATACCTGCGCACGCTCAAAGACGCGCCGAATAAACAAATTATTCACATCGCATCAAGGCCGTCTGAAACATCAGCTTGACGGCCTGCCTTTTCATCCCATATCGATAAAATCCAATCCGCCACACAATACCGCCCATCTCACAGGCGATCCGCCGCCTTTCTCCAACAGCACACACACGGAAACATCATGAAAATCGCCACTTGGAAACGTCAATTTCTCAACGTCCGCTGCCCTGCAGCACAAAAACTGGCTGGTCTGACCACCAGCCGACATACTGCTTTACGTAAGAACTCAAACTCGACCAAGACAAATCTCCGGCCGCCGCTACAAATGATGGGCTGGCACTGCGTCTGAGCGCCATCCCACAACGGCGTCGCCGCCATCATCAGCCGCCACGAACCGCAAGACGTACATTGCGGCCTGCCCGCCCCACCCGACGACCCGCAACGCCGCGTCATCGCTGCCACCATCAACGGCGTGCGCGTCATCAACGTCTATTGCGTTAACGGCGAAGCTCCTAGACAGCCCAAAATTCCAATACAAAGAACAATGGTTTGCCGCATTAACCGGGTTCGTCCGCACTGAAACGGCCGCACACCTCAAACTCGTCCTGCCTCGGCGACTTCAACATCGCCCCGGCAGATGCCGGACTGCTACGACTGAAAATGGCAGCACGATCCATTGCTCCTCCATCGAAAGACACTGTTTAAAACCTGCTCGACTCGGCCTGACCGGCGCTGCATACGCAAATCCACCCTGAAGGCGCGTGCACCACATGGTTCGACTACCGCGGCGCCATGTTCCAACGCAACTCGGCCTGCGCATCGACCACATCCTCACTCAGCTGAACCTCGCCGCCACTCCTTGCTCGACGTCACTGTCGACCCAGAAACCCGCGCCCAAGAACGCCCCAGCGACCATGCACCGGTGATTGCCGAGCGTGACTGTTAGCTCTTTGCAGCAATGTAACACTGCGCCGTCTGAAAACTGGATTTCAGACGGCCTTTATTCTAAAAGAGTGCCCAGACAACGCTTTGAAATTGTCTGAAAGTTTGAAACAATGGTTTGAACACCAAAACGTGTGTGCGTACCGCACACACCCCGCACGTTGGCTTTTGAAGTTTCGCGTGCATCTACAGGTAGGTGAGTGGTGCAGCCACGCACGCCGTTGGTGGAGATGCAGGCTACGGCTTGCTGCCGCCTATTGGTTACGACCGTAAAGTAAGCCGCCATTTCGGTAAAATGACGGTATCAGTGTTATGCCCGAATGAAGTTTGAAACTGACTTTTTCACCCTGTCGGCAAAATAGCAGTTGCTACTACTAATCCTTCTCACCGGCGGATCGCATTAATCGGCAACGACGAGCGGGAAACTTAACGTTTGATAATATTTCCGCATCAAATGCCGAACACTCTCCGCCTTTACGCTCTTTTCCGCTCTTTCGTAATCTCGTTCCCAAAATCACTTCACTCATCCACAATATCGCGCACATCGGCAGCATAAGGCAGATAAATAGATTTTTGTGGCTTCGCAATATTCGACTTTGTCCGAACCGATTTGTTCGATTTTCACCAGTCAGAAACTCTTCTTCATCGCGGAAAGCAAAATCTTTAAACAGATAGCGATACATTCCAAAGCTTTTCTGCCTTTCATGCTCTATTATTAGATTCTTCTCTAAACTTCAATGCCTAAGCTTGCTGACACGAAAACTGTTGCCAATCTGGATTCTTTCCTGCTAGGTTTAATCGAATGCCGAATTTTGCTCCTTCATTAGGTAGCCATATTACGCATTTTTCTCTTAGCAACATATATTCAATCGTAATAAGCGATATAAGCAACCTGATAAAGTGGTAGGTTATCATCTTCATCCAAATCGAGTATATCTGCTTTCTACCCAGTTGTTCCCGAATATTCCTCCCATCCATTTTTACGATGCTACGGAATGAAGCAGAAACACTCTGATTCCTTCAACCATTTCCTTTTATTAAATACCAAACAACAGCCTGATGCCTCAACACCATTTTCTTTTACCATACAGACGGAACTGGTTCAAATCGTTTACACGGCTCGAAAAGGTAAAGAAAGCATTATAGGTAGGGCAATCAGCCTTGTTTTCCAATTCCTAAATCCTGCAAATTCAGCACCTCACAGTCCTTCCCTTCAGTCGGATCGTTCATATACGGAGCTACCACTCATTGATTGGCCTTTGTTTATCAACGATCCTACCTTTATTATTGACATCATTTTTATCATGAATAATGCCGAACAATTTCACACACGGAAGGCGAATATAATGAGCAAGGAGTCGAAGTCAATTCTAATAGGTGAAAATATTTAAAATAGCTAGAATGGTGGAAACAGCACTGTTAAACCTTCCGTTATTTTCAAATAATTTTCCTGTATTTCCTGCTCCATTTGAAATATTCTTCCATTTTTCTTGATATGAATAGATTTTCCCAACAGAAATAACTGCTCTTTTATTGTTCTGCTCATTACCCGATAGCGGTTGTCTAGTTGTTGTTGGAAAATGCTCGCAGCCTGTTCAAAACAGTATAGCCGCTCTCTCCTTCTACTTTCATGGCCTGTTCAAAATAACAACGACCAAGCCAATATTGGCTTTATTTTGTTCTTGAGTGCTGTTTAGTCATCTACCAACTGTTTCAGCAAGCTCCAAACCATTGTTGGAAATGTTTGACTGCCTGCTCAACCAGCTTAGTTACTAACTCCCTCAGCTCTCATAACTTGTTCAAAATAACAATAACCAAGCCAAAATCGGGCATAGATTTGTTCTTGAATACCGTTTTGTTCACTCGCCAGCTGTTCAGCGCGTCAATTGCACTGTGGTGTTCAAACAGCCTGCTCAAATAACTTAGCTGCAGACTCTCCTTTTGGCTCTTATCGCCTGTTCTAAATCAACAACGACCAAGCCCCGATTGAACATTATTTTGTTCTTGAATGCTGTTTTGTTCATCTGCAAGCTGTCATGCGCGTTAATTGTTGCTGTCAAATGTTCGATGGCCCGCCCAAACAACTTAGCAGCCACTTTTTCCTGCAGCTTTCATAGCCTGTTCAAAATAACGACCACTGCCAAGATTGGGCGCTGTTTTGGCTATGAATGCTGTTTTGTTTATCTGCCAACTGTTTGGCAAGTTTTCAACCATTGGTATTGATGTTCAATGGCCTGTTCCAAACAACTTGGTTGCATCGCCTTTAACCTCATGGCCTGTTCAAAATAACAACGGCTGCCAGAATCGGCATTCATTTGTTCTTCGTGCTGTTTTGTTCATCTATTAACTGCTTAGCAAGTCCCAATTGCTGTTGATAATATCCAACAGCTCTGTGCAGCAACTGATCCAAACTCTACCTTTTGGTTTTCATTGCTTGTTTCTAAAGAGCAACGACCAAGCCAAGATTGGGCGTTGTTTTGGCTATGAATGCTGTTTTGTTTATCTGCCAACTGTTCAGCAAGCGCCAATTCTTGGAAGTATAACAGCTTGTGCAAACAACTGATCTGCTGCCTCCTTGGCTTTTATCGCCTGTTCTAAATAACAACGGCCAAGCACAGCTTGCATAATTCTGTTGTTGAATGTTTTGTCTGTCTGCCAACTGTTTGCAAGTGTCAATTGCTGCTGGTAGTTGTTCAACAGTGCTCAAACAACTGATCTGTTGCTTTGGCTCATCGCCTGTTCTAAATAACAAACAACCAAGCTATATTGAGCAGTCATTTGCTCCTGAATTTTGGTATTCTTGTTCAATAGTATCCAAAGCATGATTCAGCATCTCTATCGCTTTATCAAATTCCTTGTTATTAAAGGATGCTACGCCTTCTGCATTACAGCTTTCAATTAAATCTTTGAATGTTCATTGCCTTATCTCTTTATCAAAACAATCTCTAAACCCTACACAATCTCACGCCTCTTCCCACCATCCTCGCGCCCACTCCGCCACCAGCGGCACGTGTTCAACATCCCTTCGTCCACTTTCGCCATAATCTGCGGCAGTTTTTCCTTCACTCAAATCCAGTTCAGCTTTCAGGTACTTCCAACACCAATTCGTCATGCACCCGCATAATCAATTTGGTTTTTAGACCGTCCAACTAAACCAGGGATACGTCATCATGGCGCGTTTGATAGGTCGGAGGCGGTGCCTGCATGGGGGCGTTGATGGCGGCGCGCCTGCCCCGGCGCGGGCGTTGGCGTTTTTGCGATGTCGGCAGGGCAGAGGCGCGTCGTAAACAGGGTTTCGACGCAGCCTTCATGGCGGCGTTTCGTTCCCTGGTGCGCTGCATGTATTCATGCGACGCCGATAGCGGGCGAAGTAACGGTCGATGAAGGTTTTGCGGACAGGTTGTTCATGCCCAAATGATTTCGCGAGGCCGTATTGGCCCATGCCGTAAATCAGGCCGAAGTTGATGGTTTCGCGTAGCGGCGTTGTTCGACGAGACGTTTTGACAGATGTCGAATACTTCGGCGGCGGTGCGGCGGTGGCCCGCCGTTTTGGAACGCGGTAATAGGGTTTTGTCGCCGGAGAGGTGCGCCATGATGCGCAGCTCGATTTGGGAATAGTCGGCGGAAAACGATGACGCGCCTTGCAGGTGCGGTGAAGGCGCGCGCACGCGGCGGTCTTCGGCGGTACGGATGGGGATGCTTTTGGTGGTGATTGTTGCTGGCAGGCGGCCGGTGATGGCGACGGCTTGGGCGTAGGTGGTAGCGCACGCGGCCGTCTTTTGGGCGAAATCATTTCGGCAGTTTGTCGGTGTAGGTGGATTTGAGTTTCGCCAGGCTGCGGTTTCAGTGATGATTTTGGGCAGTGGGTGGTCGGCGAGCGTTCGAGCACGGCTTCGTTAGTGGAGATGCCGCCTTTGGCGGTTTCAGGCCTTTGGTGGGAATGCCCATTTTCATCGAAATGTCAGGATTTTTGCAGCTGTTTGGGCGAGTTGAGGTTGAACGGGCGTTCGCGGCGGCGTAGGCTTCTTGTTCGAGCTTCATTAGCTCTGCGCCGAGTTCCGCGCTTTGGCGGGCGAGTTCGGCGGTCGCGATTTGCACGCCGTTGCGTTCCATTTCAAACAATACCCGCGCGACGGAAGTTCCATTTTTCATACATTTCTGCCGTTTGCGTCCATTTGCGCGCGCGCGTGCGCTCGAGGCAGGGCGAAAATCAGCGTCTTGGGCGGCGTATTCGGTCGCCGGATCGATGGCAACGTCGGCAAAAGCCGATTTGCTTCGCGCCTTGCCGCACAGCGATTCGTAGGTACGGTTTCCAAGCCCAGCCAGCGTTCGGACACTCGTCCAAGCCGTGTCCCAGATGGCTCTCGATGATGGTAGCGAGCATGGCATCGCCGGCATCGCTGTTCAGAGCGATGTCGTAGTTGGCGAAAACGTGTTGGTCGTACTTTGAGGTTTTGCCCGATTTTAGGCGGGTTTTCCAAATGCGGTTTCAGACGACCAATACGTCTTGCAACCGTTGCCGGGTGCGGCGTCAGGCTGTGTCCTCACGGGGATGTAAACCGCTTCGCCTGCTTTGGAACGCGATGCCGATGCCGACCAACGAGGCGTTCATCGCGTCTAGGGACGTGGTTTCCGTATCGATGCTGATTGTGTCCGCCTGAGCCAGTTTGTCCAACAAGGTGGCAAACCGCGCTTCGGTGGTAACGGCTGATAATCCAGCTTTCAGGGCCAGCAAGTTCTATGATCAGACGACGTTTCCGACATCCAACGCCGCCTGTTCGCCTATCGTATCGCTACCGAACAAACTCGCCGTCAGCCGCTTCGCATACGGCTTTCCGCCTTTCAACCAAGTGCGTGAAGCCCAGCGTTTGAAATCGACCGCAAGTTGCGACCATTTTCGGCGAAGTGGCGCAGGCTTTCGAGGCCGTCTGAGCTCCGAGTGCAAAGTCCACATCGGCTTTAATCGTCACCAAATCATACGACAGCGGCAGTTAGGCAGCGCGGCTTGCAGGTTCTCCGCCGATCTTGCCTTTGATTTCCCGCAGCGTGTTCCATCACACCAGCCAGCGAGCCGTAAGCCCCAGCCACTTCACCGCCGCTTTTCGGGCCGCATTTCCACGCCCGGCACATTGTCCACCTTGTCGTCCCATCAGCGCGAGATAATCGCGGATTTGGTCGGGGCGTACGCCGAATTTCTCCTTCACGCCTTCAATGTCCAGCGTTTTCGCCGCTCATCGTGTTCACCAGCGTAACGCGCTCGTTCACCAACCGCGCTGTCGTCCTTATCGCCGGTGGACACCACCACGTTCCACCCCGCTTCGCCGGCCATCTCCGCCAGCGTGCCAATCACGTCGTCCGCTTCGACTTCGCGGAATCACCAGCACCGGCCAGCCCATCAGCCGCACCTTAAATCCGGCAAGGCTTCTGCCTGCGGGCGCAAACCGTCCGGCATCGGTGGGCGTGTCGCCTTGTAGTGGGGAACATCTGTAGTGGAAATTTCTGCCTCGCATCAAACACCACCGCGCAATAATCGGTACATAATCTGCCCGCAGACGGCGCAACATGTTCAACACGCCAGAAAGCGCTCGTCGGCGCACCGTCAGGCGCGGTCAATTGCGCCATTGCATATCGCGCGGTAAAGATAAGAAGAGCCGTCAACGAGGGAGGAGAGGGTTTGTTGGACATGGAGAACCTGCTGTGTCAGAAAATAATGTACGGATTATAGAAAAGGCCGTCTGAAAACCGAAAATCAAGTTTCAGACGGCCGTTTATATGAGCATTGATAAACCCTATTATTTTAAAATAAGTTTAAGAATTTAACTCTATTGAAATCTCAACAAATTAGAAATTATCTAATTCAGTTTTATTGATGCTGGAAAAGATTTACCATTTTACCAGCATAACAAGGCTAACTGCTTGACCAGAATCATCGAAACCAATCATAACCGTGATTATATCGTCCTTGACTCCTGCTTACCATTTGACATTTCAATACCAAATGGCGATATTCAGGGT
>BNJU01004067.1_pt1 | contig 47428 bp, 71 predicted proteins | sample 8539281 | NCBI WGS metagenome assembly BNJU01 (sample SAMD00202456, study PRJDB9452) | human saliva metagenome | isolation source: human saliva | place: Japan
GGTGAGCCGCGGACGATGCAGCAGGAGGTGCAGTGTCAGAACGCGGTGGGCGGCAGGGGCCCTTTCCGCAGATCGTGGGTCAGGCGGGCCTCTCACTCATGCGTCGGGCGGGCCCGCGGTGAGCAAGCCGATACGTCCTGGCGCGTCGGATGGCGGCTCGCCTCAAGGGAGCCACCACTGGCGGTTGCGGAACGCTGTCATGGCACCGAGGGTAGAACGATGTCATGAAGCGACCAAATCGTCGGCGAGGATGAGACGCTCATCCGCGTCGGCTGCCGCGGTGGAGGGATCTCTCAGCAGGGGTGGTGCTGGGCTTAGGGCTCTTGCCCGGCTACCTGGGACACGGCGGAGGTTGCGTTGACAATACCGGCGCCGCAGAGTCGCGGTCGCATCCGGCCATTGTCGTGGCCGTGTCCTGCAGTATGGTGGTGATCTTCTCGGTCTTCAGGTCGGGGTTGGCGGCCAGCATCAGCGCGATGGTGCCGGCCACGTGTGGGGCTGCCTGGCTGGTGCCCACCATGGTGGCGTAGGTGGAATCCTGCGGGGCTGTTGTGGACTTGTCGGTCAGGGACAGGATCCCGGTCTCGACATCCATGTCGCCGCCGGGGCAGAGATGTCGACGCTGGTGCCGTAGTTCGGAAGAGGGAACGGACGCCGTTGTTCGTGGAGGCACCGACGGTACGACGTTCTCCACAGCTCGCGGGGGCGACTTGCTGGCGTCCTGATCCTCGTTTCCGGCTGCGGCGACGATGACTGCGCCGCGTGCGACGGCAGCATTGATGGTCTTCTGGTAGAAGCGGGGGCAGGTACCGGGGCCGCCCATGCTCATGTTGATGATCTGGGCGGGGTTCTTGTTGACCGGCACGCCGTTGACCTCGCCCCCCGAGGCCCAGGTGATGGCGTCGATGGTGTCGGCGCTGGTGGAACCGCATCGGCCCAGGACGCGGATGGGCACGATCTTGGCGTCGGGGCGACACCTGCTACGCCACCATTGTTGTTCGTGTGTGCGGCGATGGTGCCGGCCACACGAGAACCGTGCCAGCTCGAGCTCTGGCCTTGCTGGCTCCGCTTCTGGAAGGGCAGACACCCGGCTCGGCCCAGTCGCCCTCGTCGGATGGATCCGCGTCGTAGCCGTCATTGTCGCGGGCTCTCTCGGCGTCGGAGATGAAGTCGTAGCCGGGCAGGAGCTGCCCCTTCATGTCCGGAGTGGTTGGTCAGGATGCCGGTGTCGATGACGGCGACCGTGATGCCCTGCCGGTGGACTGCGACCATGCGTTGGTGGCGTTGATGCCGTAGGAGCCGGGTCATATCCCACTGCTCGGAGAGTAGGGATCGTTGGGGACGTTGCTGTCCTTGGTGGAGCTGTTGTCAGGGCGGTCATGTGCATGTCGGGCTCGACTGCTCGATACCGTCGGTGGCCTCGAGTGTGGAGATGAAGTCCTTGACCTGGTCCACGGTGGGCTCGTCACTCAGCTTGACGGCTGCCGTGCTCATGGCGTGAGCGGTAACGGACTCCAGCTTGACCGAGAACTTTCCGGCGGCGGCGGTCGGTGCCCGCCTGTCCTTGGCGGGCAGGGGTCGAGACGTTCTCGCCGCAGGCCTGCGCGGGAGGCGATGACCTTGGCCGCCCCGGAGCCCTCGGCGTAGAGATGATGAAGCGGTCGCTGGGCTCGGTGGCGTTCGCGGCAGCGCGGCTGCGTTCAAAGGCCGTTGCCGACGCCGCTGCGGAGAGCGCCGCGGCCGCCGAGGACTCCGGCACGAACCAGGCCGACGGCGATGACGGAGACCACTCGCGATGGCGGCGGCAATGATGATCAGGACGCGTTTTCTGCTGAGGGTCATAGCCATGTGGAGACTTTCGGTGGGGACGCCCCGGGGCTGGGGTGGTCAGGGGCCCGGAGTGCGACGAGTCTGGCATGGAACGGCGGCACAGGCCCATCGGCGACTGTGGGTAGGGTCTCCAGCAGGTTCTGCAAGCAGGTCTGGCTGGTTCAGACGTGCTCGCTGCCCGCTGCCCTGGTTGTCGCGCACGACCGACTCGCCACGAATCACAACGATCAGCATCAGGACCGCGACCGTCAGGAGGCAGACGATGCGGCCGATCGGGCCGGTGATCCAGGCCGTCAGGATCGCCATGCCGATGGTCGTGTAGACGCTCGCCCTGAGCGATCGCCCCGGCGGCCGTGGCCGCCGCGTAACGGATGCAGCGGCATGCGGGCCACGCCCGTGGAGATCTGAATGAAGCTCTGCAGGCCGACGGTCAGGAAGGACATCGGCACGGCCAGCACGCCCCAGCGGGCTGACCACGCCTGAGCGCGGGCGTGCATGGGGACTCGATCAGCGAGACCCACCGGGTGCGGGCGGTGCCCCGCGGTGATGCCCCGACCGATCCAGTACATGGTGTGTGAGCGCATCATGGCCAGGCACCAGAAGAACAGGAAGACCCAGGGATAGGGCAGGCTGTGGATCCGTTCCAGCATGCGAGGAAGGCTAACCTAAGTCGATCGGTGCCCGGTTGTGGAGTCGCCTACGCCCATGGGAACCATGGGAAGCCGGTGCGCGGCCGTACCTACACCGCGGGCGGCCCGGCGGGCTGGGGCAGTGGGCCGCTGGCGTGGGACACTGGGCCGGACCCATGCCAGTTTCGAGGAAGAGTCAGGAACCGAGCTCCGTGTCACCGATCCCCACACCAGAGCAGATGACCGGCGTCCAGCCCGCCGCCACCGAGCAGGCGCGGCTGCGCAACTTCTGCATCATTGCGCACATCGACCACGGCAAGTCCACCCTGGCCGACCGCATGCTCCAGGCCACCGGCGTCGTCCAGCCCCGCGACATGCGCGCCCAGTACCTGGACCGTATGGACATCGAGCGCGAGCGCGGCATCACCATCAAGTCCCAGGCGGTGCGCATGCCCTGGGCCCTCGAGGGCGACGACGGCGTCACGCGGGCCTACGCCCTCAACATGATCGACACCCCCGGGCACGTCGACTTCTCCTACGAGGTCAACCGCTCGCTGGCCGCCTGCGAGGGCGCGGTCCTCCTGGTCGACGCCGCCCAGGGCATCCAGGCCCAGACGCTGGCCAACCTCTACATGGCTATCGAGGGCGACCTGACCATCATCCCGGTCCTCAACAAGATCGACCTGCCCGCCGCCGAGCCGGAGAAGCACGCCGAGGAGATCGCCTCCTCATCGGCTGCGACGTCGACGACGTCCTCAAGGTCTCCGGAAAGACCGGACAGGGCGTGCCCGAGCTGCTCGACGGATCGTCGAGACCGTCCCGGCCCCGCACGGCGCCCCCCGACGCCCCGGCCCGCGCCGCGATCTTCGACTCCGTCTACGACACCTACCGTGGCGTGGTCACCTACGTGCGCGTCGTCGACGGCGCCCTCAAGCCCCGTGAGCGCATTGAGATGCCTCCACCGAGGCCGTCCACGACCTGCTGGAGATCGGCGTCATCAGCCCCGAGCCCACGCCGTCGGCGGGGCTGGGGGCCGGCGAGGTCGGCTACCTCATCACCGGGGTCAAGGACGTGCGCCAGTCCAAGGTCGGTGACACGGTCACCTCCGCGGCTGCCCGGCCGCCGAGCCGCTGTCGAGCTACCAGGACCCCAAGCCGATGGTCTTCTCCGGCCTGTTCCCGGTGGACGGCTCGGACTTCCCGGCCCTGCGCGATGCCCTGGACAAGCTCAAGCTCAACGACGCGGCCCTGACCTACGAGCCGGAGACCTCGGTGGCCCTGGGCTTCGGCTTCCGCTGCGGCTACCTGGGCCTGCTGCACCTGGAGATCATCCGTGAGCGCCTGGAACGCGAGTTCAACCTGGACATCATCTCCACCGCCCCCTCCGTGGTCTACGAGGTGACCATGGAGGACCGCACCGTGCACACGGTGACCAACCCAACAGAGTTCCCCGAGGGCAAGGTCGCCTCCGTCTCCGAGCCGGTCGTGCGGGCCACGATCCTGACCCCAGCGAGTTCGTGGGCACGGTCATGGAGTTGTGCCAGTCGCGTCGCGGCACCATGCAGGGGCATGGACTACCTCTCCGAGTCCCGCGTGGAGATGCACTACGTGCTGCCGCTGGCGGAGATCGTCTTCGACTTCTTCGACGCCCTGAAGTCACGCACCCGCGGCTACGCCTCCCTGGACTACGAGATGGACGGCTCTCAGGACGCCAACCTGGTCGAGGTCGACATCCTGCTCAACGGGGACAAGGTGGACGCCTTCAGTGCCATCGTCCACCGGGACTCGGCCTACTCCTACGGTGTCATGATGACCAAGCGTCTCAAGGACCTCATCCCGCGCCAGCAGTTCGAGGTGCCCGTGCAGGCGGCCATCGGCACCGGGTCATCGCCCGTGAGACCATCCGGGCCCTGCGCAGGACATGCTCGCCAAGTGCTACGGCGGCGACATCACCCTGGCAAGCAATGCTGGAGAAGCAGAAGGAGGGCAAGAAGCGCATGAAGGCCATCGGCCGCGTCGAGGTGCCCCAGGAGGCCTTCATCGCGGCCCTCGGCGCGGACACGCCCACCGGCGCCAAGCCCGGCAAGTAACGGCAAGCGGTAGACGGGTACGGTCAGGACGACTCAAGAGCAGGACACACGGACCAGGGAAGGATGAGCACCGACATGGCTGACATGACAGGAAGGAACCCGGACGGCGCGGTCGAGGCGGCCTTGAGCGACGACGGCTCCGGCCTGGTCCTCACCCGCGAGCTGGCCCGGGTCCTGGGGGAGCCGCACGCAGGTGCTGACGGCCGCCACCGCGACGAGCCCTCCCCGTTCCACGACGGCGACCTGGTGGGAACCGTCAGTGCCGTGTGCACCGTCCGGCGGCTGCGGCCCGACGCCGGCCCGGCGGGCGTCTCGGCGATCCACAAGGGCGCCGTCGACGGGCCGGTCGAGGTCGGCCGGACCGGCATCCTCACCGACGAGCACGGGGACCGCGCCCACCACGGCGGCACCGACAAGGCCCTCTACGTCATGAGCGCCGCTGAGCAGCGCCACTGGTCGCAGGTCCTGGGCGGTATCGAGCCGGGCAGGCTGGGGGAGAACCTCCTCATCGAGGGCGATATCGACGACGTCGAGATCGGTGCGATCCTGTCCCTCGGCGACCCCTCCGCCGGAGGACTGCGGGTCAGGGTGACCGGCGTGCGCAACCCTGTGCGCCACCTTCGCCTGAGGTGTCGGCCGGGCGGACTGGGTGGAGGTCTTCTCGCGCGCAACCGGGTGGGCGTCTACCTCGCGGTGCTCAATGAGGGCGTGGTGCAGGCCGGCGACGAGGTGCGCATGGTCTCTCCCAGGCCACCGGGTCACCTGTCGGCGCTGGTTCGCCCACCACGACCCGCGCGACGCCCAGGGGCTGCTCAACCCGAGATCTTCGGCAACTGCGTCATCGCGCCCTTCACCAGGAAGTACGTGAGCGCCGCCGCCCACGAGCAGGTCGGTTGACAACGCTGCTCAGCACCAGCCGGCACCAGGCAGACGGTATCGAGACGTCACAGAAGTAAAGGACCCAAGGCTCCGCATGGCTCAGCACCACCCGCCCCGCTCCCACGCCATCCACTCGCGGGTGCGCTCCTTCTCCCGCGCCGGCGGCAGGCTGCGTCCCGTCCAGGCCGAGGCCCTGGCCGAGCTCGGCCCCCGCTACGTCGTCAACGTGCCCCGGGCCGATGCCGTGCGCACCGTGTCCCCGAGCTTCCGCCTGGAACCGGACCGGCTCTTCGGGCACGTCGGGCAGGTGCGGCCCTCATCATCGAGGTCGGCTCGGGCAGCGGCGAGGCGCTGCTGGCTCACGCGGCCGCCCACCCGGGCGCGGACTACCTGGCGGTGGAGGTCTGGGAGACGGCGATCGCCCGTCTGGTGACCTCCATCCACCGCCAGGGCCTGCACAACGTGCGCGTGGTTCCGGCCGACGCCTCCCAGCTGCTGGCCACAGCCCTGCCGGTGTCCTGCGCCAGCGAGGTGTGGGTCTTCTTCCCGACCCCTGGCGCAAGCCCCGCCACCGCAAGCGCCGCCTGGTGACCACCGCGTTCGCCGACCTCAGTGGCGCGGGTGCTGCGTCCCCAGCGGCGTGTGCGCCTGGCCACCGACTGGGCCGACTACGCCTGGCAGATGCGTGACGTCGTCGAGGACGTGGCGGCGCTGCCCGCCGGCTTGAGGCCCGACGCGACCCTGCCCTACTTCCGGCACGACGACGCCGGCGCCCGCCCCGACCTGGGGGCCGAGACCGCTGAGGAGGGAAGCCTGGGCAACGGCCTGGACCCGGGCTCCCCGGCGGGCGTGCGCGGTGGCTGGTCGTCCCGTTACGAGGGGCGGGGATGACCCGCTTCGAGCAGCGGGGCCTGGACGCCGGGCACGATCCGTGACCTGACCGCTGTGCGCACCGAGGTGGCCTGGATCCCAGAACGGGGTGCCTCCATGCTGGAGCGGCTCGAGGCCGAGGGCCAGGCCTGGGACCATCTGGAGTCTCAGCCCTGGCGCCTGCGTGAGGGCCGCGGCGACGGTCTGCTGCACCCGGCGGACCGACCGTGAGTGCTGCTGCCAGCTGCCCGCCGCGCCTGGCTCATGGTCATCGTCGCCGGCTTCCTGGGTTTCTGCGCGGTGCTGCGGGCACCGGTCGGCGTCATCCCGCCCCTGCTGACGCGCTTGGGGCAGGGACCTGGGCATGGGGAGGTGGCCCGCGGCGCACTGACCTCGGTGCCGATCCTGTGCTTCGGGCTGCTCACCCCGCTGGCCTCGATGGTGGTGCGCCGCGTCGGCATCAACACCGCGGGTCTGCTCACCCTGACCATGGCGCTGGCCGGGGCGCTGCTGCGCTCGGCCGGCACCACCTGGGCGGCCTTCGCCGGAACCGTCATCATCGGGGCAGGGCTGACGGTGGGAAACCTGGTGGCTCCCATGGTCATCGGCCGCGACTTCTGGCACCGCACGTCGCTCATGACCGGCCTGTACCCTCCACCTGCAACGTCATTGTCACCGCGGCCACCGCCCTGGCGGTGCCGCTGGCCCTTGTCATCGGCTGGCAGGGCTCTGCCGCTGCGTGGACCGCGATCCCGGTGCTGCTGGCCGGTGCCGAGTGGCTGTGGGTCTTCCCGCCCGGCAGCCAGGCGCCCAGGCAGAGCCTGCGGGAGCGATCGAGGGATGACCTCCTGGGTGACGGAGCGCTCCCTGGCCCGGCCGACGTCGTCGAGCGGCGCCGCCGTCTGGAGACGCCCGTTGACCTGGGTGATGGCCGTGGCCTTCGCCGCCCAGACCTTCTCCTACTACGCGGTCTCGGGCTGGCTGCCCACGGCCCTGGTCGATGAGCTCGCCATGAGCGAGGCCGGCGCGGGCGTGGCCGCCTCCGTGTTCTCCCTGCTGGGAATCGTGGGGCCCCTGCTGGTTCCGGTCATGTTCGAGGCGCTGCGGTGGCCGGCAAGCCGGGTACTCGGCGTCATCTGCGCCTGCTGGCTCACCTTACCGGTCTGCCTTGTCGTGGCTCCCGGCTACTGGCTGGTGCCCTGCATGCTCTCCGGTATTGCGCAGGGCGCCTTCTTCGCCGCACTGTTCACGCTGGTCATCCGCCGCTCGAGTCTGTTGACGAGAACCGCCGGACAACCGCTCTCATCCAGACGACCGGCTACTGCGTGGCCGCGGTGGGACCCGTGGTGATGGGCTGGGTCCATGAGCGCAGTGGCGGCTGGGTGGCTCTTTCGCCATGGTGACGGGGGCTCTGGTGCTCATGACCGTCCGCGCCCAGATCGCGGCCCGCGCAGGCGCTGACGGCAGACCTGAGACGGCGGGTGTCCTGCCAGCGTCCTGGAGGGCGACGACGAGCGGCCTGAGGCTCAAGGCGGTACCGAGTGAGCCCGGCCCAGCCGATGGGCGAGCCTCTGCTGGGAGCAGGTGAGCTGCCCGCTCAGGTGGCCGCGCCCGCGCCGGATGGGAGCTCGCGCCCGTTCTCGGTGTACCCTGCACGTGCCCGTACTGTCGGGTGCGCTGTGGCTACTGCGACTTCAACACTCTACGAACCTGACCATGGGGCAGGGGCGCCTCGGCCGAGGACTTCCTGGAACTCGCCGGCGAGCTTCGCGACGTCCGCCGTCATGCAGACGCTGCTGGGCCTGCCGGTGCGTCCCGGCCCAGACCGTCTTCGTGGGTGGGGGAACCCCCACCATGCTGCCCGCCTCCCGACCTGGTGGGCATGCTGCACCCGGTGCGAGAGCTTCGGCCTTGCGCCGGATGCGGAGGTGACCACTGAGGCCAACCCGGACTCCGTGGACGAGGCGGACCTGGTGGCCCTGGCGGGAGGCGGCTTCACCCGGGTCTCCCTTCGGGATGCAGTCGGCCGTGCCCCACGTGCTGAAGGTCCTGGAGCGCACCCACGAGCCCGCCCGGGTGCCCCGCGTGGTGGACTGGGCACGACGGGCGGGCCTGAGCACCTCCCTGGACCTCATCTACGGGGCGCCGGGGGAGACCCTGGAGGACTGGCAGCGTTCTTTGGATGCGGTGACCCGAATCGGTCCGGACCACGTGAGCGCCTACGCCCTGGTCATCGAGGAGGGCACCAGGATGTGGGGACAGGTCCGCCGTGGAGAGCTGCCGATGCCCGAGGACGACGACGAGGCCACCAAGTACGAGATGGCCGACTGCCGCCCCTGCGGGGCCGGGCTACGAGTGGTACGAGATCTCCAACTGGGCGCGCCCGGTGCCGAGTGCCGGCACAACCAGGGCCTACTGGCTCGACTGGGACTGGTGGGGCGCCGGGCCCGGGGCCCACTCCCACCTGGGTGATGTGCGTCTGTGGAACAGCAAGCACCCGGTCGCCTGGGCCGGACAGATCTCCACTGGTCACCTGCCCGTGGCCGGGCACGAGGTCATCGACGCGGGCTCGCGCGAGCTGGAGCGGATCATGCTGGGCATCCGCCTGCGTGAGGGCATCGCGCTGGCGAGCCTCGAGGGCGCCCTCAGCGACCTCGTCCGACGACGTCGAGGGCCACCCCGCACCTGGTGCCCGTCGTGGCGGCTCTCATGGCCGACGGCTGCTCGACGGCAGGCGCGGCCATGAGAGGCCGGGCAGTCCTCACCCTGCGCGGCCGCCTCATGGCGAACACCGTCACCGAGCCTGACCCAGTGGTCGCGCATCCCGATCAGCCCAGCTAGATCGAGCGACGTCGGATCCACGCGTAAAGGAATCCCAGTTGTGCGGCTCCGATGGTGCTGGCTCGAGCGGTTTGTCATTGACGACAGCGTCGGTGATGTTTGCCAGGGTTCAGGTGTGCATCGCGTATCGCTGACTGACAGCATCTCCTGGATCGCTTGCGGCTGTTCGGGCGACGCTCCCGTGGCCCGGCGTGGTTTTGAGTACCACGTCGACTCACGCCCGGCAGGGTGCGCAGGACATCAGCGAAACCTCGCACCAGCCTCTGCTGCTCGATATCTCGCCTGCACAAACTTCCCTTCCTGCCGTGCAGGCTCGGCTGCTGCGCCGGTGCGTAGCCGGTATAGCGCTGGGGCCCCATTTTGCGCTCGTCGGTCAACGGTTCTGAGTCGACGCCTTCTCGTGAACGGTGACGGCGTAGCACTGGATCAACAGTGAAGGTGCGGCCGAAGGGACTGGGGCAGGATGGTCAGGATCGCAGCTCCTGAGGGCCTCAGGTGAGTCATGCGGCTCCTGAACCACGTCGCAGTGCGGCAGAAACGCCACCCCGAGACCGGGACGAGGTTTCGGAAAGGTCTACGGGAAGGGCTCGAACCGCGAGGGGATCGGCGCTGTGGTGAACAGGACGGCGCCGGGAGTGAGGCCGGGGCGCGTCGCAGCCCAGGGGCGTTCTCGTAGAACTCCGCGGAACGTTCGAGGTCGCTCACCTGCAGGGCGATGAAGTCAGGGCGGTGAGCGGTCAGATCTCCTCTCAGACAATGTATGTCAGGTTTCTGACGATATTGAGAGTATGCAGAATGCTGTCACGAGTCAAGACGACCCCAGGGCTTCTCGGATACCAGGCTCAAGCATGTTCAGAGCTGCGCTGAACGCACGTATGGACGAGGCGCTCCGCCGCAGGGGCTGGGTGCCCACGATTACCTCTGCCTCGAGGCGCTCGGTCGTGCGCAGGTGCCTCAACCTCCCGACCTCGCCAGGGGCCTTCCGTGACCCGCGAGACCAGAGCACGCTCCGCGCGTACGCTCAGGTGATCGGTCAGCGCTGCGGCCCAGGCGTCTTCTGGTCGTGCGCTGCTCTGCATGTTCACCCGCAGGGCGGAGTCTCCTCAAAGGCGGCGGGTGACGGTAGAGGTCCGAGCGGGTCATGATCGCGCACTCTCAGCGGAGTCTCAGCGCAGTACGGTGCGGGAGCGCTCTCCAGCCTGCATCGCGCGCGCGAGGAGTGATGCTGACCGTGGGTAGGAAGGCTGGAAATGTGCGGGCTGGAGAGTGGCCTGGAGCAGGGAGGAGGTCATTGTGGTCGTCAGATGGCTGACCGTGTGCTCAAGATCTCCCTCGTTCCGGGCGCGTCAGGAGGATTTCAGGGAATGGTGACAGCCTGACTGGATGACTACTCGCAGTATCCAGGTTACCCAGACGACGGTTCCCAGTACGGTGGCAACCCCTCGAGGCCGGTGGCATCCTCAGGTGCAGGTGCCCCTGGCTGACAGGGGCGCAGCCCGGTTATGATCTGTGCGGGCGGCGCTCCAGGCTATGGTCCGCCACCCGGGTGCGGGCTCAGCCTGAGTGGGTCCTAGCCCGGTTACGGAACTCAGCCGAGAGATATTCGGGCTACGGGGCGCAACCAGTACGGCGGGTTATGGTCCTCAGCCCGGCATGGGCGCCGGGGAGGGGTGCCTCCCTACCAGGAGGTGCTGATGGGCGGCGTGCCGATGAGTGTCGGTGACGGCTCTTTCCTGGGCTTGGTCCAGATTCAAGAGCAACGCGCTCATTCTCACTGTTGGGATCGGTCTGTGGACTATGTTCTCTGCAGACTTTGGATTCGATACGCTTACCGTCGGTGACCAGGAATATGGTTTTCAGTATGAATTCCTTTCAGTAACGTCATCTCCTTTGTTGTTGGACTGTTTGCACCCATTGTAGATCACTAAACATTTCGCTCAAGGTAGCTCTGGTCGGTCGTTTGGGTGGATGACCTCTTCTCCTTCCCGAACTTGGGGCGAGGTATTTTAGCGATACTTCGAGTACGCTCGCCACTTTGGTCGGTACTGCTCTGCATCGTTCGGATTCATCGTCGCCTTCCTCCTCTACTATGCTGTCTACTTCACCGTGGATAAGGGCGTGGACGGCATCGCGGGAATGAAGGCGTCATGGGCAACCCTGTCCAGCCATGTCGGAGAGCTCTTCCCCTTCGCTCTGACCGGTGTCGGTCTCTACATCCTCGGTGGGATCACACTGATCGGCTGGCTTGTGACGGTGCCGCTGGTGGCGCTCCTCAGCGCTTATTCCTACGTGCGTATCCAGGGGTACGACGTCGTTCGCTGACCTGTCCCGTCGTCCCTGTTGCCACCCTTCATCTGCGCCCCGCATGTTTTGGCCTGCGGGGCGCAGACTTGTTGTGATCCGGAGGGCATCCCCGCTCGGCTAGAGTGAGGCCGACGCCGATCGACGTCGTCATTCCCAATCGCCACCCTGCCCGTCGCAAGGACTTCCGTGCCCTCGAGCCCTGCCGCCCTCGACCCGCGTGACGCGGACGAGCGCCCCGCCCTCATCCTGGCAAACCTCGGCACCCCGGCCGAACCGCGTCCCAGAGCCGTCCGCTCCTTCCTGCGGGAGTTCCTCTCCGACCGCCGCGTCGTCGAGACGCACCCCCTCCTGTGGCGTCCCGTTTTGGAAGGCATCATCCTGCGGGTGCGTCCCCGGGCCTCGGCTGCGAAGTACGCCACCGTCTGGCGTCCGGGTGAGGAGACCAGCCGCTCCGGTTCCCCCGCTCATGCACTACAGCGAGCGACAGGGGCGGCTGCTCCAGCAGGAGCTCGGCGAGTCGGTCCAGGTCCCGGATCGCCATGCGCTACGGGCAGCCGGCCCTGCGGTGCGTCATGGGCGAGCTCATGGAGGCCGGCTGCCGCCGGATCGCCCTCCTCCCGCTCTACCCGCAGTACGCCGCCTCCTCGGCTGGCACCGTCGTCGACGAGGCCGCCCGATTCATCCTGGCCTCCCGCAACCAGCCCGAGTGCGCACCGTCCGGTCCTTCGAGACCGCCCCGGCCTACATCGAGGCTCTCGCCACCGCCCTGGAAAAGCACTGGCGGGTTCACGGTCGCCCTGACCCGGCTGCCGGCGAGCGCCTGCTGCTGTCCTTTCACTCCATCCCCCAGGCCATGCACGACGCCGGGGACCCCTACCGAGCCGAGTGCGAGCGCACTGTTGAGCTCCTCTCGCAGCGGCTCAACCTGCCCGACAGGCTCGCCCAGGCTCACCTTTCAGTCCGTCTTCGGACCCGCCGCCTGGATCGGACCGGCCACTATCGATGCGGTCGGCGAGCTGGGGCGCGCCGGCTGTCCCCGCCTCGATGTCATCTGTCCCGGCTTCGTCTCCGACTGCCTGGAGACTCTTGAGGAGATCAACCAGCTCAACCGCGAGACCTTCACCACTGCCGGGGGCGGCAGCTTCCACTACATCCCTGGGGCAACGACTCCGACGGCGCCATCGCCACCCGTGGCTGAGCAGGCCCGAAACGTGCTGGCCGGCTGGATCTGAGTCGGCCTCCCTCTCTGCAGCGTCGGCCCCGGAAGATCGGTCTCAGCACAGAGACCACAGGCCCTCGCCGGGAAACTGATGCTCAGGGACGGTATGGTGACGTGAACAACCCCGATTCTGTGAGGAAGTCGCCGTGCATCTTGAGTGGTGGTCCGTCCTGCCCTTTGCGGGCATGCTCGCCTGTATCGCCGTCCTACCGCTGATTCCGGCCACGGCCCACTGGTGGGAGAGGCACTCCAGCCAGCTGCTCGTCGCCGTGGGCCTGGGTGTGCCGGTGGCCGCCTGGATGTGGGTCCTCGGTGGCTGGGAGGTCGTCTTCGCCGCCGTGGTGGAGTACTTCCAGTTCATCTGCCTGCTGCTGGCCCTGTTCGTCGTCTCCGGGGCATCTTCCTCAAGGGCGACATCCGGGCCACTCCCCGCAACAACACGATCTTCCTGGCCATCGGCGGGACCATCGCGTCCTTCGTCGGTACCACCGGCGCCGCCATGCTCCTCATCCGGCCCCTGCTGGCCACCAACAAGGAGCGTCACTACCGGGTGCACACGGTGCTCTACACGATCTTCATCGTGGCCAACTGCGGCGGCCTGCTCACGCCCCTGGGTGACCCGCCCCTGTTCCTGGGCTTCCTGCGCGGGGTGCCCTTCACCTGGACCTTCAACCTGCTGCGCGAGTACCTCTTCGTCAACATCATGCTGCTGGTGAGCTACTACGCGCTGGACTCCTACTACTCCCAGGAGCCGGCCAAGGCCCGTGCACGACGACGACACCGAGATCGAGCCGCTCGGCCTGAAGGGCGCGCTCAACTTCGTCTTCTTCGCCGCCATCATCGCCGCCGTCGCCTTCGCCCCCTCCGTCGACGTCCACGCCATCGAGGAGGGGCATGCCGCCCTGGGCGACTGGATCCCCGTGCGCGAGCTCATCATGCTCGCCGCCGCGGCCGGCTCCTACTTCCTGGGAAGCCGCGAGGTCCGCTTCAAGGACAACCAGTTCACCTGGGGCCCCATTGCCGAGGTCGGCATCCTCTTCATCGGCATCTTCCTCACCATGATCCCGGCACTGCACTACCTCGACGAGGTGGCCGGCTCGCTGCCGCTCAACGAGGTCACCTTCTTCGTCTTCACCGGCGGGCTCTCCTCCGTCCTGGACAACGCCCCCACCTACGCCACCTTCTTCGAGATGGCCGGTCAGGTCGCTCATCCCGGCGGTGCTGACGTGGCCGGGGTCCCCGGGCTCTACCTCGTGTCCATCGCGCTGGGGGCGGTCCTGTGCGCGCCATCACCTACATCGGCAACGGCCCGAACTTCATGGTCAAGTCCGTGGCCGAGTCCGACGGCGTCGAGATGCCCAGCTTCGGCGGCTACGTGGGGCGCTCCATGAAGCACCTGGTGCCGGTCATTGCGGCCATGGTCCTGCTCTTCATCGCCCCGGGCGTCCTGTGGAAGGTCCTGGGCGGGGTGCTCACCGTGGGGCTGCTGGCGCTCGACGCCCGTCTGCTGTCGGTCCCGCCGTCTGGCCCTGGCCGACCAGTCCGAGGGCGCGGACGACTGAGCCGACTGAGCCGACTGCCGGTCCACCAGCTGCATCCGCCCTCGCAAGGGCGGGTTCCCTCCCGGATTGCGTGTGCGTAGCCTGAGCGCGTGCAGCTGGGACACGTCATCTACAAGGTCAAGGACCTCTCTCGAGGCCGTGGCCGACTTCGAGCCAGGGCTTCGCCGTCGAGTACGGCAGGGTGAAGCGTCCCTACAACGCGCTCATCTACTTCTCCTCCGGCCCCTACCTGGGCTCCTGGCCCGCACAGGCATGCCGCCGCTCCTGGGGCGCCTGCTCGCGCTCGGCCCGCGCGGGGCGCGGCTCGCCGTTTCCTGTCCTGGGACCGAGGCCCCCGAGGGGTTGTGCGGCCTGTGCCTCGAGGGCGATGCCTCGAGGCTGGAGGAGGGGACGACCCTGCTGAACGGCAAGGGTCTGCGCCTCAAACCCAAGCGCGTGGACCCCCACGGGAGGGAGCTGCGCTACGAGGTCTTCTTCCCCGACGACGTCGACCTGCCGTTCCTCATGAGCCACTTCAGCACCGAACCCAGGCCCCGGGACTTCACCCACCCCAACGGGATTGGCTCCATCGCCCACGTCGCCTACCCGATGCCCGAGCGCAAGCGGGACACCGTCCTCAGGGTGAGCGACGACGATCGGCTCGAGCTCGTGGGACCCGGGCAGGCCATGACGGTGACCTTCGACGACGGCAGTGTCCTGTAAGACTCTCCCGTGAGAGCACTGCGTTGAGGACCGCGGCTCCTCGGTGGCTCCGCGGTGACTCGTCGGTGACTCCTCAGTGCGTACCGGGGGCGGTGACGAAGTCGATGAGCTCCTCCATCCGCCCCAGCAGGCTCGGCTCGAGGTCCTTGTAGGAGCGCACCGTCGCCAGGATGCGCTGCCATCCGCGGGCGACGTCGGCCTGCGTGGCGTGAGGCCAGCCCAGTGCCTCCAGAGTGCCGTGCTTGATATCGGTGCCCCGCGGGACGTCTGGCCAGCGCTCCAGCCCCACCCGGGCCGGCTTGACCGCCTGCCACACGTCCACGTACGGGTGGCCCAGGACCAGCACGTTCTCCCCACCGGGCATCTCGGCCACCCGCTGGGCGATCCGCGACTCCTTGGATCCGGCCACCAGATGGTCCACGAGGGACCCCGGCCCGCCGCTCGGGGGCCGGGCCGAACTCGGCCATGACCTCCTCGAGGTTGTCGACGCCGTCGAGCATGAGCACGACAACGCCCTCGTGGCGCAGGTCGTCACCCAGACCTTCTCCACCAGCTCGGCGTCGTGCTTGCCCTCCACCCAGATGCGCGAGGCACGCGCCACCTAGCCCGCTCTCCTCGACGGCGTAGGGCCCGACGCCGTCAACCGCCTCCGGCGGCACTCACCGGGCCGGTGGGCCTGCGCCTACGCGCCACCGGCGGGTCCAGGATCACCGGGTCGGCCTCGATCCAGAACCCCGGCCCCAGGGCGAAACCGCGTCGCGTGCCGTGGCGGTCCTCCAGGACCACGACGTGCTGACCGCCTGACTTCTCCACCGCCACCGCGGCGCCGACGAACCCGGTCTGCCGGTCCTCAACCACCAGGCCCGGGTCACCGGCACGTGCACCGACTCCGGACGTACGGCACCGGGCCCCGTTCGGTGCGGGTTCACCGACAGGACGTCCCCGCCGTAGCGGTCGCTCGACGACGGCCTCCGGGCAGCGGGCTCCCTTCGCAGCCGCACCGCGAGCCGCGCGGGAGCGCAGAGCCCGGTCAGGGCGCCCGGCGCCTGCTGCTTCTGCTCGGCCTCGGCTCGGGCTCTCAGGGCGACGCGGCGGGCTGCTGTCGAACCGGGAACGGGGGAGCGGTACGGGGCGGGCGTGTTCACCCTCGGCACGGTGAGGGAAACTCACGGCCTGGAGGCGCTGGACCCGCCGGGTCACGGCGTAGGATGGCACTCACGAGGAGTGAGTGCTAATCGCTCGCCCGTACGAGCCGGCGCGGCGGACAGCCGCACCACATCACTGCGCCGGCACTGGACCAGTACATGACCGGCACCGACACCGTGACGACCGTGACCCGGCACTGACGAGGGAGAGGAGGACCCATGGCCAACGACCGACGACTCAAGGTCCTGTCCGCCATCGTCACCGACTACGTGCGCACGCGTGAGCCCGTGGGCTCCAAGGCCCTCGTGGAGCGCTACCGCCTGGGCGTCTCCCCGGCCACCATCCGTAACGACATGGCGGCCCTGGAGGACGAGGGCTACATCCACCAGCCGCACACGTCGGCCGGGCGCGTGCCCACCCAGAAGGGCTACCGGCTCTTCGTCGACGAGGTCGCCCGCATCAAGCCCCTGTCCGCTCCCGAGCGCGCCGCCATCACCGCCCTCCTGTCCGGGGCGGTCGACCTGGAGCAGGTGGTGGCCCGTACCGTGCGGGCCCTGGCCCAGCTGACCGGGCAGCTCGCCGTCGTCGAGTACCCCAGCCTCAGGTACGCCGCCCTCCAGCACCTCGAGCTCGTGGCCCTGGGGCCCGAGCGCATCCTGCTGGTCATCATCACCGACACCGGCCGCGTCGACCAGCGCACCGTGACCCTCAGGACCCGGGCCGGCTCGGGAGGCCGTCATGAGCCCGGCTTCGACATCTCCGACGTCGTCGACCCCCTCGTCCTCGAACGCCTGCGCACCCGCCTCAACGGTGCCCTCGTGGGCCGCCGCGCCGCCGACGTCGGTCCCGTCCTCGCAGCCCTGGCCGAGCAGGCCCTCCGCCGACGAGCGCCACCTGCTCGATGCCGTGACCGACGAGCTCATCGCCGCGCTGCGCCCCGACGCCGAGGAGCGGCTCGTCGTCGCCGGGACCGCGAACCTGGCTCGCTCCACACGGACTTCTCCTCCCTGGGGCCCCTCCTGGACGCCATTGAGGAGCAGGTGGTGCTGCTGCGCCTGTTCACCGACGACGCCCCGGCCGGCGAGAACCGGATGCGCGTGAGCATCGGCTCGGAGAACAACGACGACGCCCTGGCCGAGGCCTCCGTCGTCACCACCACCTACGGGCCGGGAACCGGTGAGGCCGTCGCCCACCTCGGGGTCATCGGTCCCCACCCGCATGGACTACCCGGCCACCATGACCGCCGTGCGGGCCGTGGCCCGCTACCTGTCCAGGTTCCTGTCCCCGCCGGAGACCTAAGAGCCGGCCGGGCAGGGTCCCGCCCCCAGAGCCATTCATCCAAGCACGTCACCAGACAACCACCGCAAAAGTCGTAGCCGTAAAGGAAGCACGCAGTGAGCAACTACTACGAGGTCCTCGGCGTCAGCCGCGATGCCGGCCCCGAGGAGATCAAGAGGGCCTACCGCAAGAAGGCCCGCCAGTGCACCCCGACGTCGCCGGGCCCGGCCACGAGGATGAGTTCAGGAGGTCTCCACCGCCTACGAGGTCCTCTCCGACGCCGACAAGCGACAGATGTACGACCTGGGCGGCGAGGACGCGGTGCGTGGCGGGGAGGCTTCGGCGGAGGATTCGCCGGCGCCGACTTCGGCGACCTGGGCGGCATCTTCCAGTCCTTCTTCGGCGGGGAGCGGCCAGCCGAGGGACCCGCCTCCCGAGCCCGGCGCGGCCAGGACTCTCTCGTGGCCGTGGACGTGGAGCTCTCCGACGTCGCTTTCGGGGTGACCCGCTCCCATCCCCGATCGACACCTACGTCACCTGCGCCACCTGTGGGGGCTCGTGCTGCGCGCCCGGCACCGAGCCAGTCACCTGCTCGCAGTGCAACGGCGTCGGCAACGTCCAGCGCATGACCCGCACCCTGCTGGGGCAGGTCATGACCTCCTCACCGTGCCCGGGCTGCCAGGGCTATGGCACGGTTATCGTCACCCCCTGCAAGGACTGCTCCGGTGAGGGGCGCACCCGCGTGCGCCAGGACCTGAGGTCTCCATCCCCGCTGGGGTGTCCACCGGGACCCGTATCCGCATGTCGGGGCGCGGTGAGGCCGGTCCGGCCGGTGGTCCCAACGGCGACCTCTACCTGGAGATCCACGAGAAGCCGCACGAGTTCCTCGAGCGCGACGGCGACGACCTCTACACCGAGCTGCGCGTGCCCGCGACCGCGGCCGCCCTGGGCGCCGTCTTCCCGCTGCAGACCCTCGACGGCGAGCAGAACGTCACCGTCAAGGCCGGCAGCCAGCCCGGGGACGAGGTCGTGCTCGACGGCCTGGGCGTGGGGCGCCTGCGCCGCAAGGGCCGCGGGGACCTGCACGTGTCCATCGTCGTGGAGACCCCACGCGCCTGGACGACCGTCAGCGCGAGCTGCTGGCCGAGCTGGCCCGCCTGCGCGGGGAGGACGACGTCGAGCCCGTGCGCGACTCCAGCGTCATGGGCAGAGCTCGAGAGCGCTTCTCCGGGCGCTGAGGACACGGCGGTCTGCGCCCGCAGCCCGGCTTCTTGCCTGCGGCTACTCGGCCTGAGAGGGACTCGGGCCAGTGGTGCGAGTCCGGGTGGCCCTGGCCCCGAAGATCGCCTGGCCCACCCGCACGCAGGTGGAGCCGCCCTCGATGGCGGCCTCGAAGTCGCCGCTCATCCCCATGGACAGCAGCCCGTCACCGATCGTGCCGGCCTGAAGGGCGGCATCGCGCAGCCGGCGCATGATGCGGAAGCACTCGCGCACGCGCGCCGCGTCGTCGGTGTGGGCCGCCAGGGTCATGAGCCCGCGCACCCGCAGCGAGGAGTAGGCCGGCAGCGCGGCGAGGAAGGCGGCGACATCGTCCGGCTCCAGCCCGAACTTGCTGGGCTCGCCCGAGGAGTTGACCTGCACGTAGACGTCCAGGGAGCGTCCGGCAGCCTGGAGGCGGCGGTCGAGGGCCTCGGCCAGGCGTAGGGAGTCCAGGGCCTGGAACTCGTCTGCGAAGGCGGCCACGTTCTTGGCCTTGTTGGTCTGCAGGTGGCCGATGACCGACCAGGAGATGCCCAGGTCCGCCAGGTTCTCGCTCTTGCGCTGGGCCTCCTGGACCTTGTTCTCGCCCATCTGGGTGATGCCCGCAGCGAAGGCGGTGCGCAGGCGCTCCTCGGGGACGGTCTTGGAGACCGGCAGCAGACGGATCTCGGCGGCGTCTCGGCCGGCGCGCTCGGCGGCGGCGTCGATCCGGGCGCGGATGGCGGCCAGGTTGCGGCGGAAGTCCTCCACCGTGACGGCGGTGGCGTAGGAGGGTGCTGGGGACGACTGCGGTGAGCGGGAGGTGGCTGAAGACTCGGTCATGTTCACTGACGCTAGCACCGCCGGCGGTCGCCGGTTCGACACCGCCCGTAGGCTGGGGGCGTGACCGCACCTGTCTTCGTCTTCACGCCCGAGACCATCGAGCCCGCCGACGCTGTCGCATCGGCCGGGCCCGGAACCATCCTCATGCTCACCGGGCCCGAGGCCCGCCACGCGGTGACCGTCAAGCGCCTGCGTATGCAGGAGCGCGTGGACCTCGTTGACGGGGGCGGCCGGCGCCTGGTGTGCGAGGTGACCGGGGCCGGCGTCGGTGGGGCCAAGGATCGTCTGGCCGTGCGGGTCCTGGAGCGGATCGAGGAACCGACGCCGCCGCTGCGGCTGACCCTCGTGCAGGCCCTGGCCAGGGGCGGGCGTGATGAACAGGCCGTGGAGACGGCCACCGAGGTCGGAGTGGAGCTGGTGCTGCCCTGGCGGTCCGAGCGCTGCGTGTCCGTGTGGCAGGGGGCCAAGCAGGGCCAGGGGCGCCAGCGCTGGCAGGCCACGGCGCTCCAGGCCGCCAAGCAGGCGCGGCGCACCCGTGTGCCCGCGGTCGACGAGGTACGCGACACCCGGGCGCTGATCGCCTGGGTGGCGCAGACGGTGCAGAGCGGGGAGTGGTGCTGGTCCCTGCACGAGGAGGCCAGGACGCCCATCAGCACCGCCATGGAGTCGATGCGTCTGCCCGCGCCGGGGTCGGCGCCGCTGGTGCTCGCCGTCGTCGTGGGTCCCGAGGGCGGTATCAGCCCCGAGGAGACGGCGGCCCTGGAGGCTGCCGGGGCGATGACGGTGCGGCTGGGCCCCCACGTCATGCGCACCGCCTCAGCCGGCCCCGTCGCCCTGGCCGTCCTCGCCCACGCCAGCGGCCTGTGGGAGTGAGAAGTGCGAGTCCGTTATGAGCGGCGGCCTGGCCTCTCGGTGGGGACGGGGCAGCTCCTCTGCTCTCCGCCGGTCTCTCGATAGTGGTGTTGTGGCTGTTACAGGCTCAAAGGCGACGGCTGTTCGAGGCTCGAGGCCTGACCAGGGAATGGAGTAAGCTGTCTTCACAAGAGTATGACTGTCATACATACTGTGAGTATGAGTAGCATGACGACGATCAAGGTGGAGCGCAGCACGAGGGACGGCTTGCGGGCCCTGGCGTCAGAGCGCGGGGTGACCATGGATGCCGCACTCAAGGAGCTGCTTGAGGAGGCGGCACGTGAGCGGCGCTTTGCTGAAGTGCGGCGTGCAATGGAGGCTCATCCGCCGGACGAGACCTATGTCAAGGAGCTCCGTGAGTGGGAGTCGGAAGCATGGAGCTAGATGCCTCGGTTGACGCGGGCGAGGCATGGTGGGCACTTCCCGATCCTGCTGTCGGGCGAGAGCAATCCGGGCGTCGTCCAGTTCTCATTGTGTCGAATGAACGATTCCATCGAACGGTGACGACGCTTGTCGTCGTGGTTCCTGTGACAACGAAGGATCGGGGCTGGCCGAATCACGTGGAGCTCAATGCGGGAGCAGGAATGAAACAGCGGTCGTTTGCCATGACCGAACAGGTTCGCACGATCTCACGTCAGCGTCTCACCAAGAAGATCGGAGTCGTGGAGGAGTCCGTCCTTCAGAACGTGCGCGAATGGCTGGTCGACTACATCAGATAGCACGCGCTGAAAGGACCCAGGAGCCTTGTAGGTGGCGCATGGTGGGGGCCTGCATGATGTTGAGGACTGCGCGGCGGATGGGAGGCGTAGCGCGGCTGCTTCCCAACGGAGCGGCTTGCGGGCATGCTCTGACTATGAGCGAGACGAGTGAGCGATGAGCCCGAGGGGGCGGCGGCCGGCGGGGAGCCCGGACACGCGTGAGGCCATCCTGGCGGCGGCCCGCACCGCCTTCGCCCGCGACGGCTACCAGACCTCCCTGCGCGGCATCGCGCGCGACGCCGGCGTCGACCCGGCCCTGGTCCACCACTACTTTCCGGACCGGGCCACACTCTTCGCCAAGGCCGTCATCGAGTCGACCGCCGGGGTTGACGCCAACCTCATGCACCGGGCGGCCTCCATCACCGAGCTCGAGCCCGAGCAGCTGGGGGAGGGGATCGTGCGTGCCTTCATCGGCCTGTGGGATGACGCGGGTGCGGACCGCTTCACCGCAGTCATCCATGCCGCGCTCGGCCAGGGGAGCGATGTCGAGCCCTTCCGCGACTTCATCGCCACCGGGCGTTCTTTCTCCGATCGTCACCCACTTCTGCCCCGACCGCCCCCAGCTGCGCGCCCAGCTCATCGCCAGCCAGATCATCGGGCTCGGCCTGGCCCGCTGGGTCGCCCGCATGGACCACATCGCCGGACTCGACATCGAGGCGGTCGCCGCGCTCGTCGGCCCCACCATCCAGCGCTACGCCTTCGACGACCTGCCGGACGTCGCCAATCCAGCCTGATCGCTGCGATCGGTTGAGGTCTCCAACCGAGTTTTGTCCATATGGGACGACTTTGAAGCCGCGTTTCCGGCTTGGAACCAAGCTAAGCCGCTCTGACCTGCACAGATGTGAACTGCCCTGGCTGAAGGGGCGTTCAAAGTCGTCCCATACGGACAGTTTTCCGGCTCCAGGCTCTGGACAGCGGGTCGCTGTCGACCTATATTCATCACATGATGAAAAGCGATGAAGGAGACGCGCCCCGGGAGTCGGGGGCCAGCAACCGATCGCACGACTCAGGCTCAAACTCCGCAGCTGCAACCGGCTCAATGTCGTTGGCCGTCACTGCGACGGACCTGCGCGTGACTCGCGGGCGCAAGGAGATCCTCCATGGCCTGGATTTGAACCTGGCGCCCGGCACCATCACCGGCCTGCTCGGCCCCTCAGGCTGCGGCAAGACCACCCTCATGCGCACCATCGTCGGCGTCCAGCGCTACCGCGGGCAGGTCGAGGTCCTCGGGCACGCCCCGGGCGCCGCCGCCGTGCGCGGCCGGGTCGGCTACGTCACCCAGGACCAGGCCGTCTACACCGACCTGACCGCCCGCCAGAACCTGCGCTACTTCGCCTCCCTTGCCGGCAGCCGGGCCCGCGACCTGGACGAGGTCCTCGACGTCGTCGGGCTCACCGCCCTGGCGGACCGGCCCGTGTCCACCTACTCCGGCGGCGAGGCCGGGCGCGTGAGCCTGGCCTGCGCGCTCGTGGCCGACCCTGACCTGCTCGTCATGGACGAACCCACCGTCGGCCTGGATCCGGTCACCCGCGAGGAGCTGTGGACCACCTTCCACGCCCTGGCCGAGCGCGGCGCCACCCTCCTGGTCTCCAGCCACGTCATGGACGAGGCCTTCCGCTGCGACCAGGTCCTCCTCATGCGCCAGGGCCGCATCCTGGCCACCACCACGGCCAAGGACCTCCTGGCCAGCACCGGGGCGGACACGGTCGACGCCGCCTTCCTGGCCGTCATCGCCGACTCCGAGAGACCGGCCCGAGCAGAAGGGAGGGCAGCGCTGATGCACCTGCGCACCTACCTGGCCACCACCCGCCGCATCCTCACCCAGTTGCGCGCCGACCGGCGCACGGTCGGCCTCATCGCGATCGTGCCCGCCGCGCTGCTGACCCTGCTGTACTTCGTCTACCGCGACTACCCCGGCGCGGACCTGCTGTTCAACCACATCGCCGTCTCCATGATGGCGATCCTGCCGACGACGGTCATGTTCCTGGTCACCAGCGTCGCCATGCTGCGCGAGCGCGTGAGCGGCACCCTGGAGCGGCTGTGGACCACCCCGATCCACCGGGCCGACCTCCTGTTCGGCTACGCCACCGCCTTCGCGCTGACCGCCGTCATCCAGTCCATCATCCTGTGCGCCGTGGCCGCCTGGGGCCTGGACGTGGACATCTCCGCCGCCTGGGGGTGGGTGGTGCTCACCGCCCTGGTCGACGCCTTCGTCGGGGTGTCCCTGGGGCTGCTGGTCTCGGCCTTCGCGCGCACCGAGTTCCAGGCCGTCCAGTTCATGCCGGTGGTCATCGCACCCCAGCTGTTCCTGTGCGGGCTCCTGGTCAGCCGCGACCAGCTGCCGCGCGTCCTGGAGGTGGTCGGTGACGCCCTGCCCATGAGCTGGGCGGTCGACGCCGTCACCGAGCTCACGACGGCCAGCGAACCCTCCGACGATTTCTTCCGATACCTGGCCTACCTGATCTGCTTCGGCCTGGTGGTCCTGGGGGTGGCGGCCTCCACCGTGCCGCGCAAGACCCGCTGAACCGGGAGGAGCCCGCAACGGCGGGCGCGAGGGCGAGGGCCTTCGTGCCCGCCGTGCGGTGGCGCTGGGCGGGGTTAGGGTTGCCTTATGTGGATCGTCTTCGCCTGCGGCTCAGCACTTTTTGCCGGCATCACCGCCGTCCTGGCCAAGGAGGGGATCCGCACCACCGACTCGACCGTGGCGACGGCGCTGCGCACTATCGTGGTGCTGGCGGGTGCCTGGGGCATGGTGTTCGTTGTCGGTTCACAGGCCGAACTGGCCCACCTCGATGCCCGCAGCACTGGGCTGCTGGTGCTCTCGGGGTTGGCGACCGGGGCCTCCTGGCTGTGCTACTTCAAGGCGCTCCAGGCTCGGCAGCGTCAGCAAAGGTGGTGCCGATCGACAAAGCTGAGCACGAGTGCTGACGGTGCTGCTCGCCCTCGTCTTCCTGGGGAGAGGGTGAGCCTCATCGGGGCGCTCGGCGTCGTACTCATCGCGGTCGGGACGCTGTTGATGCTCGATGCCGATGACCTGCGCGACCTGCCTCGGGCTGTGCGCGACGGTGGGGGCTGGCTGCTCTATGCGCTCGGTTCAGCCTTCTTCGCTGCGCTCACCGCGATCCTCGGAAAGGCCGGCATCACTGGGGTGGAGTCCAATCTCGGTACCGCGATCCGCACCGGGGTGGTCCTGGTGATGGCCTGGGTGATGGTGGCCGTCACCGGAAAACTCCGGGAGGTCCGCGCTGTGCCGCGTGGGGAGCTCGGCTTCGTCCTTGCCTCCGGGGCTGCGACGTGTGCCTCCTGGCTCTGCTACTACCGGGCGCTCCAGGACGGCCCCGCCAGCGTGGTCGTCCCCATCGACAAGCTGAGCGTGCTCGTCACCGTCCTCTTCTCCGCCCTCGTCCTGCGGGAGGCTATCGGTAGGAGGTACCTCGTCGGGCTGGCCCTGCTCGTCGGTGGGACTCTCGCCATGCTGGTGTGAGAGAAGGCCATGAGGGCTATTCACAGGCATGCTGACCATCCGTGCTTGCCCAGGTCATCAACACCGGTGGGAAGTGGCTAGTGGGTGTGTGACGTGGCAGCCTCGGCGCGGAAGTCACGGGGACTGAGGCCGTATCGGCTCTTGAATGCGGAGGAGAAGCTGAAAGGACTGGCATACCCCACCTGGTGGGCAATGGCGGACAAGGTGGCATCGCTGCGATCCAGGAGATCGGCAGCCATTGCCAGCCTCCACTGGGTCACATAGGGTCATGGGGAGACACCGAGCGTGGCATTGAAAACGCCTTGTGAGAGAAGCTCGGGAGACACCTGCTAGAGCCGCAGTGAGTCCACCGTCCAGTCTCGTGAGGGGCCGCCTGTACCGACTCGGTTGCCCTGCGCACCACGTCGTCCCCGGGAGGCGGAGAGGAGACTGACATGGTTCTGCGTCCCGGCATTTAATCCAGGCACGCAGCGTGGTGACCAACAGGGACATCCAGGAGCCTGTCCAGGACACTGGACTGCGCAAACCCGTCATGGACGATCTCGCGGTTCAACAGACTGACCAGTTCCGGGTCAGGGGCACTCACCAGGAACCACGGCGGCAGCGACTGCAGCATCAGTCGCCCCAAACTCGAGTGGTGCCGGTAGGTGCCACCAGCAGCTGATCCTCGCCCCTGCGGATCATTTGCCCCACGTACGCACCCGGTGCTCATCTCTTCGGACAGGGTCGCGGCCGTCTGGGCTGAGCAGACCTGGCCGGCTCGATCCTGGTACCACCGTTGTGCTCTGGCTCGAGATCAGGGTGTAGAGGGTGGGAGAGCGCACCACAAGGATTTCACCGGCCTCGAATCGGTGCGGGCGTGATCCGTTTGCAGTGATCCATCCTCCGCCCCTCAGTGCGGGGATGATGGATAGCGGTGCCTTGTCCTCCACCGACAACGACCAGGGACGCCCCCATGACCACGCGCAGCAGGAATGCGTCGCGAGCGTGAGGCTGGGCCAGGAAATCCTCCAGCAGGTCCACTACCTCTGAGTCTGGGTGGTCGATTCCAAAAGTGGTGTGGGGCGATCGCACCGTTGCCCTGTGTATCGATACCGAACGATGTTCCTGTGCTTCGCCTGCAAGCACCTGGCCGGCTGGGCTGGCACACCGGCACCACCGGCACCCCTGCCATACGCTCCCTGACCTCCGACGACCGCGAGCCACTTCCTCTGGAATCAACCATCGAGGAGTGCTTCGAGCCGATGTCGCATGAAGGTGAGCCGCCGGCCCCATGGAGCTGTGGACGCCTCGCCAATGGAATGGAGGTATGCAAGCGGCGATCGGAGAGCGCTGCCTTGCGTCGGATGTCACCCCGGTTCTTCGGAAGAGAGTCATGTCACTGAACAACATTGTGTCCGCATGCGGTGCGGTGGGATCCGCCGTTGTCGGGGGTATCTACGCAATTTTTCGGCCAGGGTGATGCCTTGGCTGGGTTCGTTGCCGGACGCTGAAGCAATCGAGACCATGCAGAAATTCAACCGCACTGCCGTGCAGGTGCCGTTCACGACCTTCTTCTTTGGCACAGCGGTCGCTAGCACGTGGACAGTGGTGTGCAACGTGCGTAAAAAGGATCGGGGTATCGGAGACCAGATCTCTCCGCTACGGGAGGCCTTCTGTATCTGGCGGGCTGGGTGCTGACCATCGTCTACAACGTTCCGCGCAACAACCGCCTGGCCGACGTCGTAGCGGGGACTGCTGAGGGGGCCCGGGTCTGGCACATGTATCTGGATGAGTGGACCTCCGCAAACAGCGTGCGAGCCGTTCTCTCACTCCTGGGTGCTGTGGGACTGGGAGTTGGAACCGCCATGAACATTTTTCTCCAAATCGCGGTGACCGGCAGGGGCCGGCTGACAGGCGCCAGCCTGTCGCAGTCGAGCGACCAGACCGTGCTGCAACGACGCTCGTGCCAGTTGCGCGCACCTTGCCTGAAAAGAATCAGCCATACAGAACAGGAGCCACCATGTACGTCATCTCTGGAGCCAGCGGCCGTATCGGTTCAGTCGTTGCCGACCGCTTACTCGATTCCGGCCACCCGTCCGTGCTGTCGTCCGTCGTCCGAAGCAGCCGCCGATTGGATCTCTCGAGGGGCTGAAGCGGTCGTCTTGGACCTGCGCGACAGCCAGAAGGTCACCGAGGCCTTGAACGGTGCAACGGCCTTTTTCGCCATGATGCCCTTCGATCTGTCTGTGCCGGACCTGGAGCAGTACGCCGCGAAGTGGTGCAATCGGTCTCCAACGCGGTCAAGGACGCCGGCGTTCGACACGGTAATGCTCTCCTCCGGCGGTGCGGATCTGACCGAAGGCACCGGACCGATTCTGGGCCTGCACCACATGGAACAGGCACTCGCACAGACGGGGACCGTCTTGACTGCCCTGCGCCCGGGACACTTCCAGGAGAAGTTCGGGGATGTCCTCGGAGCCGTTCTGCACGAGGGGATCTTCCCGGTTTTCGCCTCAAGTGCGGACACGCCCCTGCCCATGGTGGCCACCCGCGACATCGCGGAGATCGCGGTCCAGGAGCTGCTGGCGGATACACAGACCAGCGAGGCCGTGGACATCGTGGGGCCGGAGTACACGGAGCGCCAGGTTGCCAGGTCGCTGAGTGTTGTCCTGGGCAAGCCGCTTGGTCGTGCCGATCCCCGAGCCCGGTTGGATGAAGGCCCTGGTGGAGGCCGGCTTCGCACCGCACATCGCGGAGAGTCTGGCAGACCTGTATCGGGCGGACGAGCAGAAGCGGCTGGGGCCGCGTGGTGATCGGAGCATCCGTGTAACCACGGATATTGACACCACGGTCCGGCACGTGCTCGCACAGGAGGTCTGATCCCTCCGCCCACGTCGGCAGTTCCTGAACGACAGTGGCTCTGTCTGGCGGCTGCGAGTAACTGTGCTGCCGGCGCCGACCTCGAAATCCGCCGCCGACTGCGGTCCAGGTGCGAGGCCCGCATTAGATGTGTAAAGACACGGGTCTCGGTTCATTCCCTTTGCAGGGCGACGCGGCAAATCGCATTTGGCGTCCGGTTATGACCCTGGCCTGCGAAATCCTTGCCTGCTCCCAGATACTTTCTCTGACAGGCATCCCGGCCCTGAGAGTGGGGCCAGGATGATCCGCCTGCGGCTGATGAAAGTCTTCCACTGTGATTCGCCCGCCACCCCGCCGCGTCATCCTGCGTTGCAAGGACGGACACTCTTGGGTCGGCCTCCTCCTCGACGCGTTGAGTCGCTTTCAGACACTACCTTCCCCTTAGGCGCGCAACTGTGCTCCTTATCCACCACGACCCCGAGGAGAACTCCGGAACCCGGAAAGACTCGATCACCACGATACCCGACATGCGACAGACCGTCGTCATATCCACATGTCACAATCGCGCCCGCAGCGCCGTCAATAACGGTGGTCTCCGTCCTCTTCTCCGCCTTCGTCTTGCGAGAGGCTGCCGGTAGGAGATACCTCGTCGGGCTGGCCCTGTTCGTCGGTGGGACTCTCGCAATGCTGCTCCTGTGATAGAGAATGGTATTCAGGAGTTTCGAAATCTACCCATCTTGCTCCCTCTGGAAGCCCGTTCAATTTTAACGGACCTGAATAAGAAGCGGAAGATCTCCGATACTCCGGAAATGTTATCTTGCCTGTGTTGCGTAATTTGATATTGAAGTTGGCTTCAAAGAACGTCGATTCAAGGTTTCCGTCTAACATGGGGCCGTCTGCATCTAATACCCAAGTCCTCTCAAATGTTTCGATTTTACTAGGAGTAAAATCTACATCCCGCCTAAATGTGCATTTTCGAAAATATGGATGATTGAATTCGGCCTCTTTGAAGTAGGCATCCCGCATGAAGGTCGAACCAGTGAAGTCGCATGTGCTGGAAAAAATTGTCCCGTAGAATTCGACGTCTCCTGCAAAGGTAACTTCATTGAAGTAGGAAATTAAGTCAAACTTGGCATTGCCGAAAAGAGCGTCCCTTTCGAATTTAGTGCCTTGGAATGATGAGAGGAACTCAAAGTGTGTTCGATCGAAATACGCCGCTTGTTTGAAGGTGCCGTATTCGAAGCTTGCGGACCCAGCGAAGTAACTTTTGGAAAAAATCGCCCGATCAAAAAGTGTTGCCCTACGTAAATCAAGTTGCTTGAAGTGGCAGTCAGTGAAGTTTATCTGCTCTGTTAGAGTGGCGTCATGGAGATCTATTCTATAACTACTCCAAAGACCTCCAACATATGCTTTATTTCTATTGTTTTGTGGGGTGGCTTGAGGTGGTCGCAAGTGACTGGCTATAATCGATAAGATTGCTGATTCGACTGGGCCGTCAGAGCTGAGTGGGTGGTCATAGTCGAGAAGTCCGTCCTCGTTGATTGCGTAACGAATTTCTCCATTTGCGTCCTTTAAGAGCCGGTCGGTGCGCAGGTAGCCGCAGAGGATGTCGACGACGCGCTGGTGGTAAGGGCCTTCGTAGGTGTCGGCCACGTCGGCCAGTGCGTAAACTCCCGCGATGCGCACCTGTGGAGATGCGTCACCGAGTTGTTGGACTGCTCGTACAAGTTTTTCGTCGGCTTCACCGCGCTCAAGTGCAGAACGCTCCCGGAACTTGATGACGAGGTATCCAATGGCGCCGATTCCGCCAATGATAGTCAGGGAGGTTTTGATTCTCTCGAGTTGGGTTGAGTTATCTTGCCTCAATGACCATCCTGAAGATATTCCTTGGTTTCCCCACATCCAATTAAGTATCAGTATGAGGTGGCGACCGCAAAATACCCAAACAACAATTGCACGAGAATAATGCGTTATTGTGGCGCCATGATTGAAGTGTTTCCGGTAGCATATTATGTGCTTCTGTAAGTTCTTTGTTGTGATGAGAATGGCTGTGAAAATGGTGTTCATGAGATTTGGGTGGCGCCCGCTGTGGTGACGTTAGGGGAGCAGTAATGCTGGTAGAAAGTTGTGGCTAATTTACGGAGGTGTGCGGTGGTGTAATTGAGTGGTTTATGCACCCTCTGGTATCCAAAGTTTCCCCGGTTCGTCGTGGTTATCTGTGAGTGGGGGCGGGGTGCAATGGAGTTATCGACGTCGCGGTGCTTGGGGGGCAATAGTTTTGCTGGATGCTCGAAGTGATTGTTGAATAGTGCTCACTTAATCTCCTTGTAAATTTTGCAGAGATAGGCGCGTCCGGCGTCGGTGATTCGGTAGCGCTGGAGGCGACTGGTGGGCTTGTCCGGGATCGTTCGTTCACTAAGCCCTGCTTCGATCAGGGGGCTCGGTGGCGGCGTACGTTTCGTGTCTCGTTGCTCAGCCTCAGCCGAGACAGAAGGTCAGTGCGGAGTCATCTCGACATCGTTGAGCAGGGAGGATCGTGATCCGATGGTCATCCAGGTTACCTAACCTCGGTGACGACTTGGTGACTCGACTTAGTGACTGGCTGCTCCGACTTGGTGACTCGACTAGTGACTGGCTGCTCTGACTTGGTGACAGGTGCCTCGACTTAGTGATTCAGCCGTGTTCTCCGGCATCAGCGGTTGTGGCTGAGCACGTGGATCGTGACCCGCACGCGGTCGATGACCTCCTCGATGGTGGGCTCGGGCAAGCCGGCCTGGGCCACCCTGCTCGAAGACGCGCTGGATGCCCGTACCACTGCTCCTGATCCGGCTTCGCGGAGATGCGCGCCAGTGCGAGGTTGCGCAGTCAGGGACACCCGCCGCATGGTGTCGACGGTCATGCCGGGGAGGAAGTAGCCCCGAGAGCTGTCATCTGGACCCGGTCGTCGTGAAACCGATGCGGATCGGTGCTGCTCTCGGCGTAGGAGGCGTGAACGAGGGCGTTGACGATGACCTCGCGGATCGGCTCGACGGGGATGGGTAGACATCGCGGCGGCGCCCTTCCCAGACAGCGGTCTTGTAAGCGTGCTTCAGCGAGAGTCGACGGCCGCGTCGGCGGCCAACGGCATCGGGCCGTGGATCTCGTCTGGTCGAGAGATGTCAGTGCCGTGGGGCCTCGCAATCCGGCCGCACTGAACCCAGGCGGAGGGCAGGAAAGCGCGTGGGGTCGGGGCACGCGCGAAATCCTGCGTAGGTCGGAACGATCTGATCGCCTTGCTCTCACTGCAAGACCCGAGCTGCCAGCAGGTCATCCCGTGTCGGTTGCGCGGCCGCGCAGGCTCAGCCAGACGCTCAGATCCAGGTCAGTCAGGGGTGGCGCGTGGCTCGGGCGGGTTCTCAAAAGCGATGCCGTGAGCGTTGCGTTCGAGACTCGGCGACCAGCGCCGGATCGGCCTGGCAGGTGGAGGAACCGAGACGCACGTAGACGCCCGCTTCTGGCCCCAGCCGGTGATGTGAGTGGGGGCGTCGGGTGCTCAGAGGAACATCGACGACGAGAACAGTCTTGCCGCCGAGCGTGACAAGGTCGATGGCGGGAACCAGCTGGGGCGAGATCCAGTCATCGATGGGACTGGCGACGCGCTCCTCCTCGCGAGCGGGTCCTCAACGCCGACCACGGTGCCATCATCCGCGATCCCGATGACGAGGCGGCCACCCGCGGAGTTCGCGAAGGCCGTGATGGTGCGCAGCGGCCCGTGGGCGAGCTGAGATCCCGCTTGAGCTCCAGAGTCTTGCCTTCGCGGTCTACGAGTCGGCCGTCATTTCCAAGGGTGAGGTAGTCAGTCATACGAATCCTCGAGAGACGTTACTGGTGCGGGTACCGCCCGCGATTTCGGGGCCCCTGGGCCGACTGCAAAGCAACACTAGCCGATCCGAGGGTGGAGACGTCGGGACAGATGTGACGTCCGGAAAAAGCGTCGAGAGGCCCAGCAGGTCCGGATGACGATCAGGACGTCATGGTGTCGGCTGCGAAGTGCGCCCGGCGCGACGTGCCCTCGGCGTCTCGGGGCCGATCATCTAGGATCGACGGTGATGACGACACCGCCCACCGCAGCAGCCCGGTTCGCCGGCGATGACCTCCTCAACCGATCAGCTCCTCAATCCCGGCAGGTTCCGCTCCGACCGTCTCATCAGTCAACTCGGCCACCACTCATCCGGGTCCACCACCCCCGACGCCACGGTCGTCCGCACCCTCACCCTGCCTCGAGGACGTCGCCCCAGTGACCCTCCCTGGGCGCGGGACGAGGTTCTGCGCGCCATTGAGAAGGGCTTCACCGACGTCGACATCCACGTGCGCGGTACCGCCGTTACCGTCTCGGGCCCCGCTGCCCGCGTCGACACGGTCGTCGTCCTGCTCTCCGAGCTCATCGACGTCGCCCGCACCGGCACGCCCCGACCGCGGACGCCGTCGAGACGCGCCGTCGGCCTGCTGGAGACCTCCACCCGCCTCACCGAGGTCTCGACGACATCCTCACCTCCCACGGCCGCGCCATCCGCCCCAGTCGCTCGGCCGAAGGCCTACCGACGCCGTCGAGAATCCACCATCACCTTCGGCATCGGCCCCGCCAGTGCCAGCAAGACCTACCTGGCCATGGCCAAGGCCGTCGACGCCCTGGCCCGCAAGCGCGTCTCGCGCATCATCCTCACCCGCCCCGCCGTCGAGGGCGGCGAGAACCTCGGCTTCCTGCCCGGCAGCCTCACCGACAAGATCGACCCCTACCTGCGGCCTCTACGACGCCCTCCGACATGCTCGGGCGGGGCCTGCCCGCCTCGCGGCCGCCAGCACCATCGAGTCGCGCCCTGGCCCATATGCGCGGCCGCACCCTCAACGACGCCTTCGTCATCCTCGACGAGGCCCAGAACACCAGCCCCGAGCAGATGAAGATGTTCCTCACCCGCCTCGGCTTCGGCTCGCGCATGGTCGTCACCGGAGACATCTCCCAGGTCGATCTGCCCGGCGGACGCGGGTCCGGCCTCATCGTCGTGCGCAGGATCCTCGCCGGCGTCGAGGGCATCGAGCTGCTGCGGGCTCGGGTCGGCCGACGTCGTGCGCACCGCCTCGTGAGCCGCATCGTCGATGCTACGCCCGCCACGACGCCGAGGTCGCCGCACAGGACGCCGCCGCACGACCCGCCGGACCGCCTGGCCGTAGCGGCCGCAACAGCCAGTACCGTCGGGGGAGCAGCAACCGCGCCGCCCGGCCTCACTCGGAGAGGAACCCGCATGACCACTGAGGTCATCAACGAGACCACCACCGTCATCGACGCCGCCGAGTTCGCCGAGCTGGCCGACCACGTCCTGACCGCCATGCGTCAGCCCCGCCGCCGAGCTCAACATCATGTTCATCGACCCCCGAGCCATGGAAGAGGCTCCCACGTGCGCTGGCTCGAGCCTGCCAGCCCCACCGACGTCGTAGGCTTTCCCCATGGACGGTGCGCCCCGGCTCAGCCGACTCGACCCACCGCCGGGACCCTGGGCGACATCGTCCTGTGCACAGGTCGCCGCCAAGCAGGCCTGGCCGCCGGGCACTCGGCGGCCGAGATGCTCTGCTCACCGTCCGGCATCCTCCACCTCTGGGCTACGACCACGCCGAGGCCCGAGGAGAGAGAAGGAGATGTTCGACCTCAACGCCTGCCCCTGCTGACCTTCCTGGCCGAGCGCGGCAAGTGAGACGCGTGCGGTATCCCCACCGCCGCGCTCATCGCCTGCGCGGTCATCGTCCTGGCCCTGGGCGCCCTGCTCTCGGCCGGCGAGTCCGCCCTGCTGCGCTTCACCGGGCCGCCGCCGACGACCTCGTCGAGGAGGGCGCCGCAGCTGCCGCCAGGGTCCGCCGCCTCGCCGAGCACCGCCCCCGCGTCCTGGGCGCCCTCAGCGTCGCCCGCGTCGCCGTCGATCATGCTCGCGCGATCCTCATCACCCTGGCCGCCTCCGGGCTCGTGCGCGCGCCTGGTGGCAGGTCCTGGCCCTGGCCCTGCTGGCCAGCATCATCCTGCTGGGAGTCGTCGTCGGCTTCTCCCCGCGCACCACGGCCGGCGCAATCCCGCCGGCACCCTCCTGGCCCTGGGCGGTCTGCTCACCTGGGTCGACGTCTGGGCGCCCCGCAGCGCCGCCTCCTCTCGCGCACCCGCCGCTCGAGTGCCACCCCACCGACGCCGGGACCCGCGAGGCCGTCAACGAGACCTGCGCGAGATGAGTCGACGAGATCGGCGAGACCGACACCATCGAGGACGAGGACCGCGAGATGATGCGCTCGGTCGTCGAGACCAGCCAGACCCTCGTGCGCGGGTCATGGTCCTGCACCGACATGGTCACCATCGACGCCCACAAGCCCGCCTCCGCCGCCATGCGCCTGTTCATCGCTCCGGCTGCTCGCGTGCCCGTCATCGGGGAGGACGCCGACGACGATGCGCGGCATCCTCTACCTCAAGGACGTCCTGCGCCGCCTGCGCCCTACGAGGCACGGTAGGCGGCGTGGCCGGATTCGTCCGGGAGGCCAGTACGTCCCCGAGATGAAGCCGCCGACGACCTCCCTGACGCGAGATGCAGACGGTCTGGCTTCCACATGGCCTGGCCGTCGACAGAGTACGGCGGCACCGCCGAGCTCGTCACCATGGAGGACCTCCTGGAGGATCGTCGGCGAGCTCACCGACGGCGACCAGCGCGAGGTCGTCGAGGTCGCTCGGCACCTACCGCGTCCCGCCCGGCTCGCCCTGGACGAGAACCGCGAAGCTCTTCGACCTCGGATCGACGACGACGACGTCGACACCGCCGGCAGCCTGCTCACCAGGCCATCGGCGCGTCCCCCTGCCCGGCGCCGCCCGGGACACAGGGCGTCCACCTCCAGGCCGAGGCCGCCGGCCGCCAGCCGCCAGGTCTCACCGTTCTCGCCTCCCGCACCCGCCCCCGAAGGGACACCGATGACTGGCACCGCAGACCGCTCCGCCAACTCCGTCGGGCCGCCCAGGACGACCAGCCCCAGGCCCCTGAGGAGGCCGCTCAGGCGCGCTCGACCGAGGCCTCGAGGATGCCCGAGACCCGGCTCCGCCCCGGCCGGCTTCGTTTTCCCTCCGACGCCGAGCTCATGGACGGCCCCAACCCCTCACCGATCCTGACGGTGAGGACGAGACCGGAGACGAGGATCGGACGACTCCGACGTCACGGCCCGGCTGGACGCAGACGGCTTCCGATCCTGGGCGAGAGGACGACGAGGATGAGGCCGCCGACTCTGCGGGTTCGACCCGCGTCGGATCGTCGTCCCGACTTCCCCGAGGACTTCCGCGCCGGCTTCGCCTGCATCGTGGGCCGCCCCAATGCCGGCAAGTCCACCCTCACCAACGCCATGGTCGGCACCAGATCGCCGTCACCTCAGGGCGCTCAGACCACCCGCCACAACGTGCGCGGCGTCATCCCACGGGAGGGCGCAGATCGTCACGGTCGACGCTCGGCCTCCACCGCCCCCGCACCCTGCTGGGCAAAGCGCCTCAACGACCTGGTGCGCGAGACCCTCACGACGTCGACGTCGTCGTCTCTGCATCCCCCGCCAACGAGAAGATCGGCGGGCGACCGCTTCATCACCCGCGACCTCGCGGCTGCGCACCCCCGTGGTCGCCGTGGTCACCGAGGCCGACACCGTCACCCACGCAGGCCCTGGCCGCCCAGGCTCCTGGCCGTCAGCGAGGCTGGGGGTGGGCCGACATCGTCCCAGTCTCAGCCCAGCGCAACGAGCAGATCGACGTCCTGGAGGTTCTGCTCAAGTATCTGCGCTGTCCCTCCGCTGTGTCCACCGGCGAGATCACCGACAGCCCCAGCAGGTCGTGATCGCCGAGACCGTGCGCGAGGCCGCCCTGGAGGGCGTGCGCGACGAGCTGCCCCACTCCTGGCCGTCGTCGTCGAGCGAGATCGCCGACCCCGACGACGAGCGCGAGGTCGGCCGCATCAAAGGGCGTCGGAGGCCGCCTCCAGGTACGCGTGAGCCTCGTCGTCGAACGCGACTCCCAGAAAGGCCATCATCATCGGCGGGGGTGGACGGCGCCTCAGGAAGTGAGCGTCAACGCCCGCAAGGGCATCGAGCTGCTGGGGCGCAGGTCTACCTCGACCTGCGTGCGCACCGCCAGGACGGCGGTCCGACCCCAAGGCCCCTGGCCCGCCTCGGTTTCTAGCCTCTCGCTTCCCGATCCGATGAGGGGCGGGACGAGGCAGGAAGGGTATGGGGCCAGCGGGGGCCGGCGCAGGGAGATACCCTGGGACCAGGTGTCTTGCGAGACGCGGGGACTCGTGCAGCTGAACGGTCGCGCTTTCGGGGTGTTGTACCGCACACTGTGTGTCTCACACAAGCCGAGCCTGGAGGCCCCGCATGACAGACAGTGTCGTTTCCCCAGCCAGCCCCGCACCAACGCGCAGGTAATGCGGGCGCCGTTGCTGATGACCTGTGGGCGCTGAGAGAGAGGCCGTCGCCGAAGCGCGCCGGTGGGCTGACGAGTCGGCATCGAGCCGGTACCGCGCTCGGCAGGCTGCTGTCGGATCCTCGCCGACCCCGACGGCCTGACCTTCACCACGCGCTTCGTCGAGCGACGTCGTGCGCACGGACCTCGACGTCGCCGGTGACGCCCTCAAGCGCCTGTCCTCAGGGACGTACCGACTTCCTGCCTCCACACTGGCCGGTGCCATGGGGCTGGGCTCAGCCGCCTCCCGCCTCGCCCCGCACCGTGACCGCCGTGGCCCAGCGGGTCTTCCGTGAGATCGTCGGCGACCTCGTCGTCGACGCCACCGTAAGACCTCGGCCCGGCGCTCGCCCGCCTGCGCAAGGGCAGCAACCGCCTCAACGTCAGCCTCCTGGGCGAGGCCGTCCCTGGGGAGAAGGCCGCTCGGCGCCTGGCCGAGGTCTCCCACCTGGTGACCCGCGAGGACGTCGACTACGTCTCGAGTCAAGGTCTCACCGTGACGAGGCCCGCACAGCCTGGGGCTTCGGTGGTCGTCGCCCACGGCGTCAGGCCCTCCTGCCCTCTACCGCCTGGCCCGCGACAACGGCACCTTCCTCAACCTGGACATGGAGGACTACAAGGACCTGGACCTGACGATCGCCGTCTTCACCGCGATCCTGGACCAGGAGGACATGCACGGCTACGAGGCCGGCATCGTCCTGCAGGCCTACCTGCCCGACTCCCTGGGCGCCATGCAGCGCCTCCGGGAATGGGCCTCCCGCCGCGTGGCTGCGGGCGGCTCGCGCATCAGGTCCGTGTCGTCAGGGCGCCAACCTGTCCATGGAGAAGGTCGACGCCGAGATCCACGGCTGAGGCGACCACCTGGCCCTCAAGCAGGCCACCGACACCAACGCTGGCGCATGCTCTCTGGGCGATGACCCCGGAGCGCACCCGCGCGATCCGCCTGGGTGTGGCGGGCCAGAACCTGTTCGACATCGCCTTCGCCTACGAGCTGCGCGCCGCTCGCGGCGTCGAGGACGGCGTCGAGTTCGAGATGCTCTCCGGGATGGCCACCGGTCTGCAGGGAGGTCGTGCGCCGCGACACCAGCCACCTGCTGCTCTACGTGCCGTCGTCGGCCTCACGAGTTCGACGTCGCCATCTCTACCTGGTGCGCCGCCTGGAGGAACGCGGCACCGAGAGAACTTCATGTCGGCGTCTTGACCTGGCCGCTGACGAGGCGGTCTTCGGCGCTGACGCGACCGCTTCCTGGCCGCTCTGTCCGATCGGCCGGACGCCCCGGTGCCCGACAACCGTCGCCAGGACCGCCTGGCCAGGCGGGACGCGGGTGTCCGGAGGACCAGCGCCCTGGAGGGCGCTCAGAGGGCCCTTCGTCGAGCGGACTCCGACCCGCTGGCGCCAAACGCCAGTGGGCCCGTGACATCGCCGCGGCCATCCCGGACTCACACAGGGGCGTGGCCAGGGTGGGCCAGAGCCGCCCGCCTGGCCACGAACGCCGAGGTCGACGCCCTCGTGACCGCCACGGCCGAGGGAGCCCGCCGGCGTCTGGCGATCCCCTGGACCAGCGAGCGGGCCGCCGCCCTGCACCGGGTCGGCGACGTCCTGGCCGCCCGGCGCCGAGAACCATCGGTCGCCGGCTCCGGGCCGGCAAGACCATCGACCAGTCCGACCGGAGGTCAGCGGGGCCATCGACTTCTGCCACCACTACGCCGAGTCCTCCTGCTCGCTGCGACGGTGAGCACATGGTCAGGCCCGCCACGGTGGACGTCACCGTGGTCGCCTCGCCTGGAACTTCCGCTGGCCATCCCCACCGGGGGCGTGGCCGCGGCCCTGGCGACCGGCAGCGCCAGTCGTCCTCAAGCCCGCTCGCCGGCCCGGCACTGCGCAGCCGAGCTCGTGCGCGCCTTCCACTGACGCCGGGATCCCCGAGGACCTCGTGGTGCTCGCCCCGCTGGAAGGACGGTGACGTCTCACGACACCTGGTGACCCCTACAGGACGTCGACCGCGTGGTCCTCACCGGTTCCTACGACACCGCCGCCTCTTCCGCTCCTGGAAGCCGGACATGCACCTGCTGGAGACCAGCGGCAGGAGACGCCATCATCGTCACCCCCTCGGCCGATCCCGACATCGCCTGTGCGCGACGCCGTCTACTCGGCCTTCGCTCACGCCGGCCAGAAGTGCTCGGCCTCCTCGCTGCTGGTCCTGGTCTCCTCGGCCCGGCACCTCCGGGCGCATCGCCCGCCAGCTCGTGGATGCGACCGCCTCCCTGCAGGTGCGCCTGCCACTGCCCTGGACTCCCAGATGGGGCCCCGTCGTCGTGCCCGACGACGGAAAAGGCCGTACGCGGCCTGACCACCCTGGGGATCTGGCGAGCACTGGGTCCTCAGCCCTGCTACCTCGGTGACGGCCTGTGGACGGCATCCGCGCGCCGGGGTCGTGCCCGGCAGCGAGTTCCCACTCACCAGTACTTCGCCCCCGTTATCGGGTGATGCGCGTGGACACGCTTCAGGAGGCCATCGAGGCGGTCAACGCCGTCGACTACAGGCTCCTCCGGGATCAGACCCTGGACGCCGCCGGTCGCGATCTGGCTCGAGGGTGTTCGAGGCAGGAAACCTCTATGTCAGCCGTGGCATCACCGCCCATCGTGCGCCGCCAGCCCTTCGGCGGCTGGAAGCGCTCGCATCGGCTCCACCACCAAGGCGGGTGGTCCTCACCACCTGCTGGGCCTCGGCGGTCGAGCCGCCCGCGGTCAGGGTGAAGGAAAGGTGGGAGCGAGGGAACCGCCGCCCTCGACCGACGCATGTGGCGATTACCAGCCGCGACGCCGTGAGCGGTCAGGCGGACGCCGCCGACCACCTGGCCGGTGCGCCGCGCCCTGGTGGCAGATGCGCTGCCTGGCGGAGCCGCCTACGGCGGTGCCAGCGTGACGTGACGAACACGCCTGCGAGCGCAACATCCTGCGCTACCGGGAGGTCGACGTCGTCGTGCGCGCCGGGCAGGGCACCGCCCTGGCCGACGTCGTTCGCGTCATGGCGGCCGGGGTGCGTGCCGGCGGGTTCATCAGCCTGTCGGTCGCGGACCGTCTGCCCATACCGCCAGAGACGCGTTACTGGCCGCCGGCGTCCAGGTGGCGGTTGAGGACCCGGGGCGCCTGGGACGCCCGCCTGGCCGGTGGCGGCCTCCGGCGGCCTGGGCGCGCGCGATGCCGTCATCGAGACGCGTGAGGAGACCTCGGCCGCCCGCTGGAGCCATGCAGCGCGGGTACTCGGTGGGAGCCCCGACTGTCGCCCTGTACACGGGCGCCGTGACGGCCTGCCCGCACTCCGAGCTGCTGCCCTTCCTGCGCGAGCAGGCGGTGGCCGTCACCAACCACCGCTTCGGCACCCCGCTGGACCTGGCTGAAGGCCTCCTGTAGGCCGGGCGATGCCATGTCCAGCGGGAGCAGAGTGACAGAGACCGATCATCCGGGTTGGTGCCACCTCCTGATTGGAGGCCTGCCAGCATCACTTCACAGGGACCGAGGAAGGGATGGGGGCAGGGCTCATGCGATCACTGCTGTGACGTGCTTGGTGTGACCAGCACTGGTCACTGAGGGGAACCGGCGACTCCGTACGCGACGATAGGGTACCCACAGGGCGGTTGTGACGGCCTCGCGAGCGTCGGCCGTGTCTGAAGGATCCCGGGTATGGTTCCGGCAAGAGCGACTCCAGCACCATACCGACCTGACCGAAGGTGGTCGGTGCCGGATGCGCTCCGGCGTCCTGGGTGGGCACCGACTCGAGCGTGATACTCGTCAGCGGCATGATGAGGGTCATCAGCCCGGCACCCGTCAGTACCAACAGGGCGGTGAGGTCCCAACCCGTCAGGGACGTTCCGGCGGTCAGATCGTCCCGGGACGGGTCGAGTCAGGCGCCGCCATCCGCCGAGCGCACGGCCTTGCCGATCTGCTTCGTTGCGAGGATCGCCAACAGCGTGTAGCGATGGAGCCAGTGCGAAAGGCGAAGCGTGAGCCCTGCCGCCAATGCGGTGAAGCCGGTGCGCTCTGAACGTAGTACAGCGGGATGAGCACGGCACCGCCGTTGCCGATCGACAGAGCACCTGCCAGCGTCGCTCGACAAAGCCTCGGTCGCGAAACAGCGGGAGTGGCGGCAGCGGGGATCCGTGAGCCTTGAGCATGCGCCTCTGCTGCCACACGAGAGGCGGCGTGATGAAAGGGCGCCGTCGTCACTGTAGCAGATCCACCAGCACACCCGCGCGCTGCCGTCGGTGAGCAGGGAAGACGACAGGAGACACCGGGGCCGCCAGCGGCACGCGACCAGATCGGGCCTGAGCGGGTGCTCGGAACGACTCCTCGGTACGAACAGGAGCGCCGCAGCGCAAGCACGACTCCGACCGGCACGTTCACGAGGAAGATGCTGCGCCAGCCCTCTGAAGGTCGGCCGTGACGAGGCCAGCCACCGGATCGAGTCCCCGATGCTTTAGCGAGAGCTCAGCGCTCCAATGATGCCCGGGACGGGCGCGCTCTTCGGTGCGAACATCACCTGCACGCTGAAAGCGCGGGCACCATGATCGGCGAACGCCATGAATCACGCGGGTCGCAACGGGCAGGTCGCCTGTCTGGGACAGCTGCCCGAGGGAGCGGTGGATCCACCATCCCGATCACGAAGTGCGCCGGTGCCCGCGATATGCCACCGACCGCCCGTGATGAGTAGCGTCGCGAAGGACGACGTATTTCGGCGAGTCCCTCCAGGCGCTCCCGGCGTCGCATGGAGGTCCTTGCCGATCGTGGGCGGTGCGACGTTGGTGATCGTTGAGTCCATGAGTCATGAACGTCGCCACCATGGCACGGTGGTGGCAACGGTGCGCGATGCCTGCGGTGAGCCTGGTGCTGGGGTCGTTCCTCGTTCGTCATGCTTCCGTCCTCTCACGGCTCCAAGATGTGCGTACGCTGTACGTCGGTTTGTGATACGCTGTACGCATGTGTCGTGGTCGACGCAATCCGTCCCCGATGCGTGGCGAGAGCAAAACGATGCACGCAGTTGGACACCCGCCCAAGTGGGGCGGTGGCTGTGGGAAGTCGATGCCTCTGAGGCGGCCGAAAGAGTGGGAGGGGCAAAGGTCTGGGCGTCGGCAAGATCGTCCGCGCAGGTATCGCGCTCGCAGACGATGATTGAGGGCTGGAGGGCGTGTCGGTTCGCATAATTTCCTAGCGCCTGAGCGTAGCGCACCGCTGGCGGCGTATCGGCTCATGCTCCGCGATGAGGTCATCGCCGCCGCATGGTCGATGTCGCCTTCGGGCCGCCTCCGGTCCTCAGGCCGCTCCGGGACTGGTCAGGCGGACTGCGGTGCTGAGCGCTCGCCGTACGCCCGCTTGAGCGCATCCTGGCTCCTGGACGCGGTCCACGGCAGCTGCCAGACCAGGGCCGCATCGTCTGCGATGGATGAGGCAGTCCTCCGGGTGCTCGCCGGTGCAGGGCTCGGCTGCAGGAGCGGCTCAATGCGGCGCCTGCTCGTCGACGGCCACGTGCGCACCGTCGCCGCGCTGGCGCTCCCTGGCGACTGCGGCGCACGGTGCTACGCTGCAGTGCGTCCTCGACCTGGCTCCTGACCCGTCTCGAGCCGACGGGCTGACATCCATAGCGCAGGTGCTCAAGGCCGGGGCCCTTGATGATGGACAAGGGTATGAGACTCGACTCGGCCTCGATCGGATCGTCGCTGGGATCGAGGCCGATAGCACCTCAGGGTGACGGCCCGGTCAGACGTGAGGGCGGGGTGCGTCTCCGTCGGTCGGGGGACTCCTCGAGGAAAACTGGCTCCACGGCCACGTCAAGTAACGGGCGATGCGCGGGGCCGGGTGCGGCGAGGGCGTACTCCCCCGCTCGGTGGCCACCGTCTGGTAGTGGACGCCCAGCACTCTCGGCAGCGAGCTTCTCGACGCTCACCCGGCGGTCGGCGCGGGACCGCCTATCGGTTGTGGACGACGTCGTCGGACATGGTCACGAGACCGGTCTGGGGCGGATGGTGGACTGCGCGCGCCAGACTACCGATCGTCTCGCTTGGAAGCTTTGCCGCACGACGAGCGAGGCTCGAGACCGAGACTGTCGGGTCACGGGATCCCGACGGCGAGCACCGGAAGAGGCCGGCCCAACTCCCAGAGGATCACCGCAAGCGCCACGGGTCAGGTGCCCCGACCAGTGAGGTGGGCAGTGCCGGTGTGGACCGCCTGCACCGCAGGAGGTCGGTCAGGGGCATGAAGAAACCGCTTGTCGCGATGAGGGGCGAAGGGGCGAGATGGGAGACCATGTAGGCGTGAACGCCTCGGACGAAGCGCCCACGAGGAAGCCCAGCGGGGGCCGTCGCAACAGGCCGACAGCATCATGGGCGGCAAGCAGGGCCGGTATCTGGGGTGGGCTCAGAAGTGTCTCCACAGGCAGGGCCCCGCCGAGATGGATAGCGCCCCGGAACACAGAGGTCTGGTGAGCGAGGACATCGTCTTGCCGATCGCCCACGTCAGCGGGCCGTGAGGAGAACGCGCACCCGGCAGCGGGCGCCGCCGATGCGGTCGGTGTGGGTCTCGCCGGCGATCACAGAAGGTGATGAAGCGGGCGATCGTGCCGATCGCTGGTGAGAACATGGGGCCGAGGCCGTGTGGGCCTCGGTCGCGGCCTGGGTGCTCCTGCTGGCCAGCACGATGGCACTCACCGAGGCCAGCCAGGCGATGCTTGACCCGATAATGCCTGCTCGCGGGTCCAGGGCGACCTGGCGATGGGCCGCGCGTGGGGCACTGCGGGAAGGTGCGGTGCTCATAGGCGGGGCTCCTTGCTGCTGACGAGGGGAGGTGGGTCTCCTCCAGGGTGGGGCGGGTGATGGTGAGGCCCGGTGACGTGATCGAGATCAAGGCTCCTTGACGAAGCGCTCGGGGAGTGGGTGGAGTGGACGTGGCGGGTGCCGATCCTGGACAGGTGATCTCAGCGCCGCGGTCAAGGCGCTCGCGCAGCTGGTGACGTCGTCGGCAATGATCGTCCCCTCGTTCGCCAGTGAGCGACGCGTGAGGCCAGGTGCTCTGCCTCGGCCCAGGTCATGGGTGGTCATGACGATGGTGGCGTCGTCGTCGACCCTGGCAGGATGAGGTCGTGCAGCGCGCCTTCGAGGCCGGGTCCGGGCGCTGTGGTCGGCTCGTCGGGGACGAGGAACCAGGGTGCGGCCATGAGCGGCGCCGCGAAGTCAATGGTGCGTCGCTGCCCGCCGGAGCCGGGACGGCCAGAGTCGGCCTTCTCGCTGGGCCCGACGGCGTCGAGCACCTCTTCGACGCCGCTCGCCCGGCTGCTCGCCGTCCGGTGGACCGAGCGGATCACTCCGTGGTCCTTCACCCGCCGCCCAGCATGGTCGGTCCATGCTGCACTCAGCCGATTCGTGACCGAAATCGGCGCCCGCCCGGTGCGGATCGGTGCCGATACTCGCACCCTGCCGCTGGTTGGCGTCAGCGAGCCTTAGCAGGTTCTCACGCAGGGTCGTCTTGCCCACCACCGTTGGGGCCGAGCAGGCAGACGACCTCTCCGGCCCTCGACCGACAGGGTCGAGCCCGCACTGACCGGGTGTCCCGTAGGAGAACTCGAGGCTCTCCCGTGGTGATGACTGGAGCATCACACAAACGCTCCTCAGTAGAAGCTTTAGCTATATGCTGAGAATACTACAACATAGTGATGATGTTCGAGTAGACCGAGGGAGTGCTGCGTGGTTGATCGCCCGGCAGTATGTCTCCATACTGCGGTCCGGCGTGATCATGCCCACCTGACGATCGGGTCTTCGTCGGGGTAGGGTCTACCCCGTGCGAGCGACTCGCGCCTCCAGGAGCCTGGCAGCGGGCGAGCCTCCCTGCTAATCAGCGCGGCCGGGGCCTGAGGCAGGCCAGCGACCGCGGCTGAGCTCCGTCTGCTCACGCCACGTTCCCGAGCCGCGCCTCTGCTTCAGAGACCACAAGGAGCCTTCCGGTCTCTCTCGACGTGCCGTCGGAACCACGAGGCACCTGATCCCAGGAGAACCCCGATGCATGACGCCGCCCGCTTTCAGCAGCCCCTCCCGGTATGCGTTTGCGCCGAAGTACCGGCCCTTCCTCGACGTCGTCGGCATCGATCTGCGACCGACGCACCTGGCCGGACAAAGCGCATCACCCAGGCCCCCGCATGGCTGACGCACCGCGACCTGCGCGACGTAACCAGTCCTCATCGAGCCGCGGGCCACAGGCAGCGCGCCATCTTTGACCTGCTCGTGAACATGGACTGGGGAGATCGAGATCGGCTTCCCGCCGCCTCCCGAGACCGACTACGACTTCGTGCGCTCCTGGTGGACTTTGACGGCGCGATCGCAGATGTCACCATCTCCGTGCTCACCCGAGTCGCGCGGTGAGAACACCATCGAGCCACCTCTGGACGCCTGCGTCGGCATCCGCAGGCGTGCGTCACCTCTACAAGCACGCTGCCGCCCGCTGTTCCGCAACGTCGTCTTTCGCGCGGACCGCGACCAGATCCGCAATTTCGCCGTCGGCGGCACCCGCCAGATCATGGCCCCGTGCTGAGAGGTCCTGGACGAGGACACGATCTTCGACTACGAGTACTCCGGAGATCTTCGTGGACACCGAGGGCTCGACTACAGCCCTCGAGGTCTGCGAAGGCCGTCGTGGATGTGTAACAAGCGGCCGAGGATGACCGCGAGATCATCCTCAACCTTCCCGCCACCGTTGAGGCAGGCACGCCCAGCGTCTGCGCCGACCAGATCGAGTGGATGAGCCGACACCTGTCACCCGTGACGCCGATGTGCCTGTCACTGCACAACCACAGCGACCGCGGCTCAGAGCGGTGCCCGCCGCCGAGCTCGGCCTCGCGGCCCGGCGCCGATCGCGTCGAGGAGCTGCCTGTTCGGCCACGGCGAGCGCACCGGCCACGCGACCTGGTGACCTGGCCCTCAACCTCTTCAGCCAGGCGTCGGCATGCTCGACCTGTCCGACATCGACGGGTCCGCCGCATCGTCCAGGCAGGCCACCGGCATGGACGTGCTTGCACCACCTACGCCGGCGAACCAGTCTGCCTCATGCTCCGGCTCACCAGGACGCCATCAAAGAAGGGCTTCGCCGCGCGCGCGCCAAGCAGGTCGACGCCAAGAAGGCCGGGGGCTGACCAAGGCCGACGCCGAGATCGCCGTGCCGTGGTCCATGCCCTACCTGCTCATCGACATGACGTGGGCCGATCCTGCGGGCGGTCGTGCGCGTCCAACTCGGTCCGAAAGCAGGGCAGGGGTCGCCTACCTGCTGGGCACCACCCGCAAGCTCGGTACGCCACGCCGCCTCCAGATCGGTTCTCCCGCATCGTCCAGCGCCACACCGACCTACGGTGGCGGTCGACAACCGCCTGTGGTCGATCTTCACCGACAGTACCTGCCGCGGCAGCCGCTCCCGAGGCCGAGGCTCAGCCGCTAAGACCCGCTGGCTGCGGGGGCAGCCTGACCTCCACCGGTGACGACAGGACTCCACCCTCACCGTCACGGTCGTGGCAGCGGGAAGACATGACCCGCCGTCGGCAGCAACTCTGGACGCCTTCGTCACCACCGCCCTGGAGGGCACGGGCCTGAGCGTGCGGATCCTGGTTCACCGAGCACGCCCTGAGCAGGACACGACGCGAAGGCCGCCGGACGTCGGGGTATCGGGTCGACGGACGAGTCCTATGGGGCGTGGGCATCGACCCCTCCATCACGACCTCCTCGCTTCCAGGCCGTCATCTCCACCCTCAATCGTGTCCTGCGCTGACGGGGCGTGAGACTGCGTCCGTGACGAGCAGGCTGTACCGGGACGAAGACGATCGTTCTGCGCACCTACAGGCGGGGAGGCCGACCGCATTATCGTGCTATACCCGTCTACAGGCGGGTGCGGGCCGTGGCCAGGGCGTGCACCAGCTCCCTTTCAGGGCGCGTCTGGAGCCCTTCTCCATGATCGACGTCCAGGCTCCACGCCGGACGCCTCGACGTCGTCACCGGGCCGAAGATCATCGATCCTTCGGCCGGGCCATCCTGCGCCGACCGCCATGTTCCACCTGCGCCTCGACCATGGTGGGTGCCGACGCCTCCAGCGCCGACGACAGCGACAGGCACCCAGCTGACGACCTGCTGCTGGCGGGGCCCCAGCCGCCATCCCCACCGGCGCCGCGCCCGGACTCATCCTGGACTCTACCTGCGCGCTGGCCCTGGGGGCTGGGCATGGGCGTCGTCTTCTGACTGCGCCATGCGGCGCGCCCGGACTGGGCTTCCACGTACAGGTCGGCGGTGCGGTGTGCGAGGAGTCCTGCCGCTCGGCCGGGCCGTGGAGAGGTCGGCCAGCCACGATGGTGCTCCACCACTCCTCACGGCGACGGGCCAGCTGGCCGACGCCTCCGGCCAGCGCGGGCGCTCACAGGCCTCCGGCCTCGTGTCGGCCTACACGACCTGGCTGGGCGGTGCCTGCGCCCTCGCACTGATGGAAAGGGCATAACATGACAAGCGTCGCCAACGACATGACGGTCGAGCCGCCTTACACCGACGGCCTGACCCGCCCACGCTGCCGGCCGCCTCCTGCCCAGCACGTCGCCGTCGTCATGGACGGCAGCGGGCTGGGCCAACGCCGCAGCCTGCCCACCGAGGAGCCACCGGGTGGGGAGGCCAATGTATAAACGTTGCCACCGGCGCCATCGAGATCGGTGTCAGGGCGAGCGTCTGCCTTCTCTACCGAGAACTGGCGGCGCTCACCCAGCGAGGAATCGCTTCATCGCGAGCTGCCGCAAGGTACTGCACCAGCGCGATGTCCTCAACTCCTGGAACGTCGAGCTGCGCTGGATCCGGGCGCACCCGCGCCTGTGAAGTCCGTGCTGCACGAGGCGCGCGAAGACCGAGCGCGTACACCGCCTGTGCTGCCACGGGGCTGATCTCAACCTGTGCATCAGCTACGGCGGGCAGGCCACAGAGATCGCCGACGCCACCCGCGCCATCGCCGAGGACGTCGCCGCCGGCCGCCTCAAGGCCTCCTCACGTCAACGAGAGGACCATCCAGCGTTACCTCTACTCACCCACCATGCCGGGACGTGGACCTGTTCAGCCCGCACCGGGGACGAGCAGCGCACCTCCAACTTCCTCATGTGGTCCTCCTCCTACCGCCGGTCTGCTTCTCGCCCTGGCCTGGCCCGACTTCAGCAGAACATTTGTGGAGGGCACAAGATCCCGCGGGCGTGAGCGCCGCACAGCGGGGAGCCTGAACAAAGTGCACGAGGTGGCCGAGCCGGTGACCCGTTGGACGACGAGATCCCGAGGACCTGAGCAGTGTGATCCGGCCGACTCCGGCTTTGCTCGGTCTCAGTCCAGGAGGTGTCTCAGGCGGTTTCCTGGGCGGGTCCTGGGGTGAGCAGGCGGCGCAGGCCGAAAACCCGCGGTGTGCTCCATCTGGGTGAAACCCTGCTGGGCAGACCCATGAATCAGCAATACGTAACTG
>BNJU01004141.1_pt1 | contig 47405 bp, 71 predicted proteins | sample 8539281 | NCBI WGS metagenome assembly BNJU01 (sample SAMD00202456, study PRJDB9452) | human saliva metagenome | isolation source: human saliva | place: Japan
TCAGTTACGTATTGCTAGTCGCCGAGGTCGTGCCTGGGATACAGGAAGCGCCCATATTGGAGGAAGGTGGTGTGCCGGCAACAACGACAGACGGCGCAGAAGGCCACGGCCCGTCTCCAGTGCTTGCGGGCGATCCTGCCGCGAAGCTGACGGCGACCAGCGCCGGTAGGGGCTGACGATGCCTACCGGAGAAGAGCAGGGCGTGGCACGGCGCCGAAGAGGATCACGACAGGCCCTCGACGTCGCACCAGGCGACGGGCGTCGATTGCGGCCTGCTCGACGCCCAGGCTGCGTCCTGCGCGCGCGGCCTGCACGCCGTCCTCCACGCAAAGCGGCAGGAGCTGAAGGTAGGACGCGGCACCGGAGGCGATGCGCCGGTTGACCATGCGACCAGTCCGAAGCCGAAGAGCATCGCGAAGCGCGGCAGGGCGCGGAGTCGACCAGGAGGGAGCGCGTCTCAGCCGGGCATGCGCGTCGACGGCACTCAGACGCGGAAACGTGCGTCATAGCGGGTCTGTAGAGGGGATGCTGGCCAGGGCGATGAGCAGGAGCGCGAAGCCACCGGGCCACGTCCGGGTGGACGTGTAGTCGCGGAGGCGAGTGCGGTGAATGACGCCGCGAGTCCCATGCCCTCCACGCTGAGGGCGCCACCCGCGCCACCTGCTGCGGGAGCCATCGTGACGCTGATGCCCTCCCCGGAGTGATGGGCTCGAGCCCCTGGTCCTCCTGCCCGACCAGGGGCTCTCCGTTCCTGCGATGGCAGCGAGAGCACCCGCTGGCTCCTGGTGGCCCCGCGGGAGTCCGGGCGACGACCTGAGCACTGACCGGGCGGGCGTACCGGGGCGCGTCACCGGCTGGGGCTGAGGAGCTGGGCCGTGCCATGGGGGACCTGCTGGGTGAAACGGGTTCGTGCGGCTAAGGCCGCCGCGGGCGACGGCGATGCGCAGCAGACTGAGTGGACTCGCATGCTGACGCCCAGCACCGCGGCTGTGTGATCACAGTCGCCAGCCAGACGTCACCGCCACGCAGTGGATGCGCCAACGGCGCAGGCGACCTCCGGCCGCCGCAGGCGCGATGACGAAGATGCCGGCGAACATGGGCCGTCTGGGACAGGTAGGCGGTCGCGGAGCGTAGCGCCCCACGCTGGACAGCAGCCGCCGGAGGCCGGTCAGCGGGTTGCCCGCCGTCGGCCCGCCGGCGTAGAGGGCCAGGACGGCGAGCCGAGCCGCAGCTGGCCAGGCCCAGGACCGCTATGATCAGGTGCGGAGCCGGCCTCCCAGGGCGAGCGCTGGTGAGCGACCAGGAGCTGGGTGAAGCGCGACGAGCGCCCCCAGGCCAGGCCGACTGATCCCGGCCACCGCCGCGAGGCCGCGGTGGCGCCTGCGTATGTGAGGTACCGCGTACGGCCAGGCGGGCACCTGAGTGAAGGCGCGGCGGAAGAATCATCGCGTGAAGGCCGCACCCAGGCGGTGAAGGTCACTCGATTCACGTTGGTCACGAACCAGGGCAGCGTTGAGGCCACGGACTCGCCTGCTCCGGTGGCGCTGCCGCCGCCGCAGCGGGCCCGGCTGGCGCCCGGCGGCGGCCGCACCGCCGGACCAAAGAGCAGCGGCCAGGACCACCGCACGATCTGGAACAGAAGAACTAGGGCGTACACCGCCAGCTGGCGCTTTGGTGGTGACTTTGTGTGGGCGAAACCACCCGGCTGCGAAGACGACGGCGACGATGCTGTAGGTGCTGATGATCCTCCGGAGGGGAAGAAGGCGCGTGGATGAGCCCTGAACAGGACCATCCACAGATGCCGCGGCGCCGCACGAGGCGGCGGAAGCGTCGACGGCGGCCCGCTCGGGCCTGGTCGAGCTTCAGCCGCCGACGGCGCCCGGAGCCCGCCGGCCAGCCGCTGGCAGGTGCGTCGATGCCCGATGCCATGCGCCGGTTGACCATGCGGTGGCCGCCCGAAGCCGGAAGAGCAGTGCGAACAGCGGTAGGGCGCGCTGGTCGATGAACAGGCGCATGGCGGCCGCCCAGGTCCCGTCGGCGGTCGATGGCGCACGCCTCGGGACCCGCCTTACCCAGGACCCCACATTGGCCAGGGCGATGAGCAGCAGAAGCGGCGGGCGACGTCGGGGCGGGGTAGCGCAGGCCGCGGGAACCAGTGAATGAGGTCGCGGAGGAAGTCGTCGTGTCATGACTCGACCGTATGAAAACCAGGTGTTCCGCGGCGTCCGCCTTAAGCGCCGAGATCGTGTCCACTGAAAGGTGAGGACCTGGGCGCCCGGCCATTCTTCCGGCGGACGGACCCGGGGCGGGCCGGCTCAGGGGGGCTGCGGTCCCGCCGGCCGCCAGAGGCATGGCGGGGCGGCGGCGTCGGCCTCCTGCGCTCGCTGCGGGCGACGCCGCAGCAGGGTCTCGAAGGTCCGGCATGACCGCTGCGCCCAGGGCGGCGCACAGGACCACGCTCGCCAGCCAGACACCCAGGGCGACGAGGGCGGCGCGTACCTGCCCCATCCACAGGCGCCTGCCCGTCACCAGGTAGTGGAACGACGCCGGCATGATGCCGAACAGGATCGTCTGGCTCAGGTAGACGGTCATGGAACGGCGACGACGGCGCGAAGGCCAGCGCAGGCTCGTCAGCCGGCCATCCCAGTCCCGGTCCACCGGCATACAGGGCCAGCAGCGCCAGCCAGCCGCAGGCGCCGGCCAGGCCGAAGAACCTCGTCATGGCGAAGTCCCACGGCCAGAGCTGCGCCGTCGTCGCGACGCGCCAGCGCGCCGTGGAACGCCGCGAGCGCCCCAGCGCCAAACCGCCCAGGCCCACGGAGATCAGCAGCGCGGTGCTGCCCGGATGAGTGAGGAGGTCAGTGTCGGCCAGGCGGGCACCGATCACCGCAGCCGGGACGATGAGGGCGATGAGCACCTGCATGACCAGCACCACGGCCACTGCAGGGCATTGGTGACGACCCAGAGTAGCGCCACTGTCAGCGAGGACGGACTGCTCCCCGGAGGCCGTCAGGGTGCCGCCGCCCGACAGGGTCCCTGAGGGCCAGATACGTCGCCAGGGCCAGTACGGAGATGATGCCCCGATGAGGTGAGCACCGTGTAGTTCTTGCGGGCCAGCAGGTTGGCCAGGAGGACGGCGACCAGCCCATAGGCGCCGATGATGTCACCGGGGAAGACGAGGCCGTGGACGAACCCGATCAGGAGCATCCACCAGCCGCGACGACGTACCAGGCGGTAGGCGTCAATGGTGGCCATCTCGCGGGCCCAGGCCGCCTCGTGCAGCATCGGCTCGCGTCCTCCGGCGCGCGGGAAGGGAGGCGAGGTAGGTCTCGGTCCCGGAGGCGATGCGCCGGTTAATCATGGTCATGAGCCCGAAGCCGAAGAGCATCGCGAACAGCGGGTAGGCCCTGGTGGTCCACCACCAGCGTGCGGACGAACATCCACCAGCCGTCAACGGAGGAGACCGGAGGCTCGGCCCCGTTTGGCATCTTGTTCCACGACGGAACATTGGCGACCGCGATGAGCAGGAGCATGAAGCCACGAGCCACGTCAGGGGGGGGGTAGCGCACGCCCCGCGAACCGGTGAAGGAGGTCGTCATCCGCATGAGCGGAACCTTACGGGCGGTTGTCGACCGGCGGCATCCGCCCGGAGAATGAGGTGCGTGGGCCGGCCGTCTGTTCCGCCGCAGCGGCCGATGGCTCAGTGCTGCATCAGTGCTGGCGTCTCAATGCCGCGTCCAGGACGCGCCGGCGCTCATCATTGCCCGCCGGCGCTCATCAGCGCTCGCCAGTCCCAGTCAGCGCCAATCCGTGTCGGTCAGTACCACCGGCGCACGGGCACCAGCGAGTGCTCGCGCCTCCCGCTGTACCGGCGGCGTGCGCGCCCTGCCTCGGGGTGGCGCGCGGCGGGTCCGCGGCCCCTGGCGGCCGGGGGCGACGACCTGGACCTCGCCGTCGGCCGCCGCCGCGAAGATCCGCTGGACGACGGCCTCGCGGCTGCGCATGCGGGCGTTGTCGGCCTCAGGCTCCTCCACGCGGGCCTCCAGGGCAAGGATGCGGCGGATGCCCTCGAGGTTGATGCCTCCTGGGACAGGGACTGGATGCGACGCAGGCGCTCGACGTCGCGGTGGGGAGGCTGAGCCCCGCCCGCGGGTCCGGGCGGGGCTGACCAGTCCGAGCCGGTCGTACTGGCGCAGGGTCTGGGGGTGCATCCCGGCGAGCTCGGCCGCCACCGAGACCACGTAGACCGCGCGCTCGGCGGCGTCGTCGGCCAGGTGCCCCAGGCCCTGCCCGGCCCGGTGCCGGCTCACTTCGCCGCCTCCTCCATGAGGGTGGCCCGCGGGTCGATGTCGCCCATGGCCTCATCGAAGGCCTCAAGGGCCTCCTTGGCGGCCTTGGAGAGCTTCTTGGGGACGGCCACCTGGATGGTCACCAGCAGGTCGCCGGTCTTCTTGCGGGTGGTGGCGCCCTTGCCGCGCAGGCGCATGACGGTGCCCGAGAGGTGCCGGGCTTGATCTTGATCTTGGAGGTGCCGCCGTCGAGCAGCGGAACCTCGACCGTGGCGCCCAGGGCGGCCTCGCGCAGGGTGACCGGCAGATCCATGCGCAGGTTGGCGCCGTCGACCGGGTCGACCGAGTACACGGGGTGCTTCTTGATGCTGATGGTCACCACCATGTCATGCCGTTCTCGCCGCCGTTCAGGCCGGCTCGGCCCTCGCCGCGCAGACGGATCTCTGGCCGTCGCGCACACCGGCCGATGCGGACCTTCATGCGTGCGCCCGTCCGCGGTGAGCTCCACGGTGGTGCCGAGCGACGGCGTCGCGCAGGTCCAGCGTCGCCGAGTCAGGACGTCGGCGCCCTTCTGCGGCTGGGGCTGGGAACCGAAGCCGCCGAAGCCACCGAGCCGAAGGCCGGGCGGCCACCGGAGCGGGTGGGGCTGGGGTGCCGCTGAACATGCGCAGCAGGTCGTCGAGGTCAGGCTCGCTGGCGCCGCCGCCGGTCTCGAAGCGGACACTGCCGCCCTGGCCGCCGAACATGGGAGGAGAGGATGTCTCGAAGCCGGCGCCGCCGGCCCTCCCGGCCACCGGCCTGGAAGCGGGCGCCGCCTCCGGCCATCGAGCGGATCGCGTCGTACTGTTTGCGCTCGGCCTCATCGGACAGGGACCGCGTAGGCCTCGCGATCTCCTTGAACTTCTCGGCCGCCGCAGCGTCATCAGGGGTTGCGGTCGGGTGGTACTTCTTTGCGAGTGTGCGATAGGGCCTTCTTGATCGCGGCGGCGTCGGCGTCCCACTCACGCCGAGGACCGCATAGAAGTCCCTCGTCATCCAGTCCTGACTGGCCATGGTCGTCTCACCGCCTCCCTATCCGGTGATCGTGGGTTTTCCTTACTGAAGCTGAAGATTGTGGGGTGGACGGCCTGCGGCCCTGGGGCCTGGGCGCCCTGGTGCACCTGCCGGCCCGACGGCGGACTCCAGACCGCCAGACTGCTGGCTCAGGGTCCGCCGTCGGGCCGGGGGTCATGGTGCGGTGGGTATCAGGTCGGGTTGGCGACCTGGACGCGGGCGGCGCGCACGACGCGCCCACCCAGGCGGTATCCGGGCTGGAGGACCGCGGCGATGGTGGGCTCGGTGACCTCGCTGGACTCGGTGGCCATGAGGGCCCGTGCAGCGTGGGTCGAAGACCTCACCCACGGCGCCGAAGCGCTCCAGGAGTACTTCTCGGCGCGGATCGACTCGAGCCTGCCGGCCGTGGTCTCGAAGGTGCCGGTCAGGTCGCCGTGCTGGCGGGCCAGCCTCGATCTCGTCGAGGACCGGGATGAGGCCTCGACGACGCCGGCGGCACCGGCGTCCCGGTGGGAGGCCGCGGCCCTCACGGGAGCGGGCGCACGAACCCTGGTACTCCTGCTGGAGGTTGAGAGGTCCGCCCGGGCCCGGGCCAGGTCGTCAGCCGCCTGAGCGGCCTGGGCCTGAGCCTGGGCCAGGGGTCCTCCCCGCCGCCTCATCGGAGGCGGCGTCGGCCTGACTGGCCGCGCCCTCGGGCGAGCCCTGGGCGAGTCCTTCACGGACGTCGTCGGGCACCTCCTCGAAGGCCGACCTCGACGGCCGCTGGAGGCTCGGGGTCGACGCCCTCGTTCTCGGGGGTGGGGCCGACCGAGGTCTCGGAGTCCTCGTCGTCGACGATCTCGGCGTCCACGATGTCCTCGTCGTCGGAGGATGGAACCGGCCGAGGAGGCGGAGGCGTCACCCGCGGCCCTGGGCGGCGGCGTCGGCCTGGTAGAGGCCTCGCCGACCTTCTGGGCCACCGAGTTCAGCCTTTCTCCTGAGCGGTCTTGACCGGCTCGATGTCGTCACCCTCGAGGGGCCTTCTTGAGGTCAGCGACGGCCTCCAGAGACCTCGGAGTGGACGTCCTCGGGCAGCCTGTCCTTGTTGTCGCTGAGGAGCTCTCGATGGAGTAGGCCTGCTGCTCGGCGGAGTTGCGGGTCTCGGCGTCCTCGCGGCGCTTCTTGTCCTCCCTCGGCGTGGGCCTCGGCCTCCTTGACCATGCGGTCGATGTCCTCCTGGGCAGGGCGGAGCCGCCGGAGATGGTCATGGACTGCTCCTTGCCGGTGCCGCGGTCCTTGGCCGAGACGTGGACGATGCCGTTGGCGTCGATGTCGAAGGAGACCTCGATCTGGGGCACGCCGCGGGGGCGGGGCGATGCCGGTCAGCTCGAAGGGTGCCCAGCGGCTTGTTGTCCCGGGCGAACTCGCGCTCGCCCTGGTAGACCTGAATGAGCACGGAGGGCTGGTTGTCCTCGGCGGTGGAGAAGACCTCGGAGCGCTTGGTCGGGATGGCCGTGTTGCGCTCGATGAGCTTGGTCATGACCCCGCCCTGGTCTCGATGCCCAGGGACAGCGGCGTGACGTCGATGAGCAGGACGTCGCTGCGTCGCCCTGGATGACGCCAGCCTGGAGGGCTCGCCGATGGCGACGACCTCATCGGGGTTGACGCCTTGTTGGGGTCCTGCCGGTCAGCTCGCGCACCACGTCGGCGACAGCGGGCATGCGGGTGGAGCCGCCCACGAGGACCACGTGGTCGATGTCGGAGACCTTGACCCCGGCGTCCTTGATGACGTTGTGGAAGGGGATCTTGGTGCGCTCGAGCAGGTCCGCGGTCATCTCCTGGAAGTTGGAGCGGGTGAGCTTCTCATCGAGGTGGATGGGGCCGGACTCGCTCATGGAGAGGTACTGCAGGTTGATGTTCGTGGAGGTCGCCGAGGACAGCTCCTTCTTGGCCTGCTCGGCGGCGTCCTTGAGACGCTGCATGGCGATCTTGTCCTTGGACAGGTCCACGCCGTCCTTGCTCTTGACCTGCTTGACCAGCCAGTCGACGATGCGGGCGTCCCAGTCGTCGCCGCCCAGACGGTTGTCACCGTTGGTGGCGCGCACCTGGATGGTGGAGAAGCCGTCGTCGTCCTTGCCGACCTCGAGCAGGGAGACGTCGAAGGTACCGCCACCGAGGTCGAAGACGAGGATGAGCTCGTCCTCCTTGCCCTTGTCCAGGCCGTAGGCCAGGCCGCGGCGGTGGGCTCGTTGACGATGCGGTCCACGGTCAGGCCCGCGATGGTGCCGGCCTCCTTGGTGGCCTGGCGCTCGGCGTCGTTGAAGTAGGCCGGGACGGTGATGACCGCGTTGGTGACGGGCTCACCCAGGTAGGCCTCGGCGTCGGCCTTGAGCTTGGCCAGGATGCGAGCGCTGATCTCCTGGGCGGTGTACTTCTTGTCGTCGATCTCGACGGACCAGTCGGTGCCCATGTGGCGCTTGACCGAGAGATGGTGCGGTCGACGTTGGTGACCGCCTGACGCTGCAGCGATCTCACCGACGAGGATCTCGCCGGACTTGGAGAAGGCGACGACGGAGGGTGGTGCGACCGCCCTCGGCGTTCAGGATGATGGGGCGCTCGCCACCTCGAGGACGAGCGATAGCAGAGTTGGTGGTACCCAGGTCGATACCGACAGCGCGTGCCAGTGATGTGCTCCTTGTGGTTGCTGAGGTGTTGTCAGTCGATGTTCGAGGTGAGGCCGGAGGTTCCGGCGCCTTCAGGTTGAGTCGTATGCACTCAGGATTGTGATTGAGTCAGGCTCTGTCAACTTGACTGCATACAACCTTGAGTCTGACTGGCTCAACCTCGGTGGGTCGCAGTCCATTCCCCGGAGCCGACAGTGACCTGTGACACAGGTCTGCCATGCGACACAGCGCGAGCCACTTGCCTCGCGAAGCGCCCTGACCGCGACAGGGGCGACGGACGGTTCCGGCCGCGTCAGGGCGGAGCATCCCAGCCACATACGGGGACTGCGATACGCGCCGAGGACTGCGCATTCCACCGATGACTGAGGCCCCACCTGAGAGTTCTGTGGAGAACGATCCTCGGCGCGATAACGTATCCTCGATCAGCCCACCCAGCCCCACGCACCACCGAAGTGTCACGATTGGCGACTTTTCAGAGCCCACCAGCCTCACCCCACCACACTCCCCTCCCGCAACCAGCCCTGACCAGCACAGACGCCCCCAAGTCACCTCTGCGAGGTTGCCGACCGATGCCGCACCGGACCCCGAATAGTCGCCAATCGTGACACCAGTCCGCAGAAGCGAACAGGCCTGCACCGATGGGGAAGCATTCACCAGCCCGGTAGCCTAGCACGCATGAGCGCCCCGCTCGACGCCGATGTCAGCCAAGGCATCTGCGGCATCCGCACGCCCACCGGGCAGTCAAACCTGCGACATCCACCAGCGTCACCCCGGGACCACACCCCTCGACCACACAGCGCGCCGCAAGTTACCTTGGATCTGTGGACGATCCGATCATTGCCAGATCGAGTGCTGAAGCACGGCCCGAGCGAGGCCGACATCCTTCACGCCTATCACCACCCCATCCGAGCCTGGGATATGGGAGATGGTTTCACCATGCTCCTGGGAGCCAACCGGGCTGCCCTTGTTCTCGAGATTGGCTACATTCAAGGCATCACAGCAATCGTCATCGTCCACGCCATGCGTGCCCGAGAGAAGTTTCTGAGGTGATGACGATGCCCCGTACTGTCGACGGATCCTGGCGCATGCCGACGAGCCTGGCTGCTCGATTCGAGGCTACGAGCCAGTCGCAGCCGATGAGGTCGACGTGGCCGCGTTAGCGGCCTGCGAGACGCAGTTGCTGACAGGCCCGAGGCCGAACGGCATGTCCCTTGATGCCATCAGAGGCGCTCGGGATGCTGGATGTCCTGGGCAGCCATCGAAATATGGTCGGAACCTCCGGTGAAGCCGCCCGCCAGCGCTATCAGCCACTCGTGGCGTGAGGGCGAGATCAGGCCCATCAGGCGACAGGCCTGGGTGGGGTCTGGTGGTGGATGCACCACTCGTGGGAGGGTGTTTTGTGTCTGGTTCTGGGGTTGCGGTCAGGATGTGCGTCGTGATGCGGTGGCGCGGGTGGTGGCTGGTGAGTCGGCCTCGGCGGTGGGGCGGGTTCTGGGGTACCGGCGTGGGACGGTGAGCCGGTGGTGCCAGGCGGCGGGGTGGAGCTGGTGCGGCCCCGCGGGCGGCACGCTCGAGGCTGACCAGGCCAGACGCGCCAAGGTCGTTCAGGGCCGTCCTGGCCGGAGCGTCCCTGACCCGGGCGGGAGCCGAGGCCGGGGTGACTCGGGACACCGCCAGGCGGTACTGGCACGATCAGGCCGTGGAGGACGCAGCAACAGCATCAAGATCGCCCGTCAGGACGCTCGTCGAGGCGGCGGGGCGTGAGGGCTGGTCGGCGTCGGCCTGCGCCGGGCGGGTCGGGCGCGGGCAGCGCGTCAGCGACGCCGAGCGGGTCCCTGATCGCTCAGGGCCGGGCCCGTGAGAGTCGCCGCCGCCATCGCCCGCGCCCTGGGCGGTGCCGTCGAACCGTCTCACGAGAGATCACCTGCAACACCGACCCTGACAGGGTCTACCCGGGCCCTGAGTGGCCTCACCGGCTGCGGCCCAGGGCGCCTGGCCCGCCCCCGAGACCAGGAGGCTCTGACGCCGATCCTGTCCTGCGCGCCGAGGTGGTGGCCCTGCTCGAGGACGGGGCCAGCCCCCGCCAGATCAGCGCGCGCCTGCGCTGGGCCCACCCCGACAATGAGTCCATGCGCATATCCCATGAGCAGATCTACCAGGCCCTCTACGTCCAGGGCGCCGGGAGCCTGCGCCAGCAGGCTGCAGGTGGACAGGCCCTGCGCTCGGGACGCACCCGGCGCCTGCCCGCTCACCACTGGCCGGCCTGCGCAGATCCAGGCGTCCCTGGATCGAAGGAGCCCAGATCAGTGTGCGCCCGCGGGCCGCCGACCGGGCCGTGCCAGGGCACTGGGAGGGCGACCTGGTCATCGGCGCCGGTGGGCGCAGCGCCCTGATCACCCTGGTGATGCACCAGCCGCTTGGTGCTCATACACCGCCTGGGCGCCGGCCACGACTCCCAGACCGTCACCACCGCCTTGCAGACCATGGTCGCTGACCTGCCCCGAGCCGTAAGGGCCTCGATCACCTAGGACCAGGGAAGCGAGATGGCCCGCACGCCGACTTCACCGCCGCCACCGACATCCCGGTCTGCTGCCGACCCCCACAGCCCTGGCAGCCGCAACGAGAACACCAACCGCCTGATCCGCGAGTACCTCCCCAAAGGCACCAACACCACCGAGCGTCACCGACACCTCAGGTCCAAGCCATCCAGGGACCGCCTCAACCGCCGACCCCGCATCGTCTTGAAACGGACAGACCCCCAACTGAGAAACTCAACGATCATCAGCAATGGTGCAAACACCACCTGACCCCCACCCTGCACTGACGTAGCGGCATTCACCAGCCCGGTAGCCTCGCGAGTATGAGCGCTCCCACCCGCAGGCTGGCCTGCCCGATCCCGAGGACGTCTTCGACCACCTGCGTCGCGAGGACGGCGAGCATATGGGCTATATCGAGATGAGTGCGGACGGCCGGTTCATCCCGTATGACCGGCTGTGGGTCCGGCGCGGCGAGGCCATGGATCTCGACGAGGCCGAGGCGGTCCTAGACGCGATCGGCCTGCGGCTTCTGGCGGAGGACTGGCTCGCCAGGAGAACGATCTGCAGACGGGTGAGGCAGGCTGGACCCGAGTCAGGATCCGCGAGATTCACCAGGACCGCGTCATCGTCGCCAGGGCGATGGAGGACCTCTCGGCCACCAACATCGCCAAGTCCGTGGACCTCATCGGCGCCATCGAACTACCTCTTCCGACGACGCGGCTGCGCTCAGCCTCCTGCGCGCAGCCAGGACGGTGAGGAACGTGGCGGGGAAGACCCCCTCATGCGACGCCGGAACGCCTGACGGCGCCAGGCCCCCGCTCAAGCCTCCCCTGCTCGGCCTCGGGGGCGACCATGACGTGGTCGCCGTCGGGCACGATCCTCACTCGCAGCCCGTAGACCTCGGCGAGGATGTCGGGCTGAAGCACCTCGGCGGGCGATCCCTCGGCGCGGATCGTCCCGCCGGCGAGGATGGCGAGGCGGTCGCAGAAGCGGGCTGCCAGGTTGAGGTCGTGCAGGGCGACGACGGCGAGGCGCCCGGTGTCCCGGTGGCAGATCCGGCGCACGTGGGAGAGCACCGAGACCTGGCGGCGCAGGTCGAGGGCGGAGGTGGGCTCGTCGAGCAGGATGAGTCCGGGCTCGCGCACGAGCGTCTGGGCCAGGGCGACGAGCTGGCGCTGCCCGCCGGAGAGCTGGCCCAGCGGGCGGTCGGCAAGCTCGGCCACCCCGAGCTCGTCCAGGGCGCTCCAGGCCAGGTCGATGTCGGCACGACTCGTGTGCCAGGTCATGCCGCGCCGCGAGGCGGTGAGCACCGACTCCAGGGCGGTCAGGGCGGCGTCGCCTGGCAGGCCCTGCGGCATGTAGCCGATCATGCCGCGCAGGTCATGGCCCCGGCGCCCGGCGAAGGTCACCTCCCCAGGTGGCGGCGCAACTGGGCCACGCAGGTGACCAGGGTGGACTTGCCGGCGCCGTTGGGGCCGAGCAGCCCGACCGTCTGCCCCGTCTCCCAGGTGGCGTCGACGCCCTGGAGGACGGCCCGCCTGCCGTAGGAGAAGGTGAGGTCGTTCAGGATGAGGCTCATGAACCGCTCCTGACCGCCGAGCGCTGGCGTCCGAAGATGATGGTGAGGAACACCGGCACACCCACCAGGGCGGTCAGGATGCCGACGGGCACGGCGACACCCGGCACGATGAGCTGGCTGGCGGTGTGGGCCGCGGTCAGCAGGGTGGCGCCGCACAGGATGGAGGCGGGCACGAGGAAGCGCTGGTCCTCCCCCACCAGGCCGCGGGCCATGTGCGGCCCCACGAGTCCCACGAATCCGATGATCCCGACGAAGGCCACGGACAGGGCGGCCAGCAACGAGACGCCGACCAGGGTCCACGCGCGCAGGCGCGCCACGTTGATGCCCATGGCTGCGGCGCGCGCCTCCCCCAGGGTGACGGCGGTCAGCCGCCAGCCGTTGACCCAGAAGACGGGCGTGGCCACGAGCAGGGCCGCCGAGACGGTGGCCACGGCCGGCCAGGTGGCGCGCATGAGGGAACCCATCGACCAGAAGACGATCTGCTGAAGGCTCTCGGTGGAGGCCCGGTACTGCACGAGCGCCAGGAGCGCCTGACAGCTGAAGACCAGGGCGATGCCCAGCAGGATCGTCATCTCCTTGGTCACCGACGGCAGCCTCGAGACCATCGCAATGGTGAGGGAGGCCGCCAGCCCCGCCGCCATCGCCACGATCGGCAGGGTGGCGCCGGTGGCCACAGGCAGCACGAGGCCCGTGACGATGGCCAGCGCCGCCCCCAGGGCCGAGGCCGCCGAGATCCCCAGGGTGAAGGGCTCGGCCAGCGGGTTGTCGAGGATCGTCTGCATCTGCACGCCAGCCAGGGACAGTGCCCCGCCCACCAGGACCGCGAGCAGCGCCGGCGGCAGGCGCAGGTTGATGACGATGTTGGCGACCCACGGGTCGTAGTCGGCGTCGAAGAGGGCTCCGAGCACCTGGGCCGGGCTGAACCCCAGGGGCCCCACCATGAGGGCCACGAGGAAGACGGCCAGGAGCAGCGTGGCCAGCCCCGTGAGCATCGCGACTCGCCGCGCGGTTCGACGGCGGTAGGAGGCGTAGGCCGACGCCGCCGTGTCCGTGGGCGCATCGGCCGGCCCGTCGGCCTTCGTCGTCGACGCCGCACCGTCCGGTTCCCGGCCGGTATCGGACTGGTGCGCTGCGACGTCGTCGGAAGGAGCCGTGACGTTGGGGTCCCCCATCAGATGGAGGTGAAGAAGACGCCCTCGGCCTTCCACGGCATGTGCTGCTCGTGGAAGTCCTTCCAGACCTTGGCGGGGTCGACGTCGGAGAAGGCCTCGGGGTTCTGCCACTTGGCGAAGGTGAGGTAGGCGATGAAGTTGTAGGGGGCGTCGTAGAACTGGTGGTAGATGCCGTAGACGTGCCGGTCGGTGAAGGCCTGGATCTGGTCGTAGCCGGGCTGGTTCTTCAGCTGCTCCAGGCTGGCCTTGGCGGAGGCCTCGTCGGCCTTGTAACCGAGGTGGACGTAGCTGGTCTGGGCGGTGTCCTTGATCTTCTGCTGCTGCCACTCGCCGCCAGTGGCAATGATGTTCTTGGGGTTGGAGGCGATGACCTGCTCGGGGGTGAGCACGCCCTCCTCACCGGACAGGAGGCTGTCGGCGATGTTGGTGCCGCCGGTGGCGGTGACGATCGCACCGAGGTTCGCGGTGGAGTAGGTGGCGCCGGGGTCGTTGACGCCCGGGCCGCGCCACAGGAAGGTGGTGGACTTGGAGGACAGGGACTTCGCCTTCTCCACGATGGGGTCGACCTGCTTCTTGTAGAAGCTGACGAAGGTCTCGGCCTCCTTGCGCTTGTCGAAGACGGCGCCCATGAGGGTGACCGAGGGGACGGTGTTCTTCACCGGGTCGCGGCGGAAGTCGGTGACGACGTAGGTGATCTTCTGCCCGTCCAGCTTCTCGAGGTAGCCCTTCTCCTTGGCGGAGTTGTAGGCGTCCAGGGTCATGATGAAGACGTCGGGCTTGTAGCTCACCAGGGTCTCGATGGGCAGGCCGTCCTTGGCGATGTTGCCGATCTTCGGCAGGTCGGCGGCCTTGGGGGCCACGGAGAGGACCTTCTCGTAGAAGTCGGGGGCGGCCTTCTGGAGGTCCTCGCCCCAGGCGACCACCTTGTCGATGGGGTTGGTCTTGTTGAGGAAGGCCAGGGAGTAGACGTGGCGGGACTCGCTCAGGACGATCCTCTTGGGCTGGGCGCTGAAGGTGACCTTGCGGCCGACGACGTCGGTGACCTCGAAGCCGCCGCCGGAGGCGCCCGCCGAGGCGCCGGCGCTGGAGCCCTTGCCGGCGCGGGAGGCGACTCCGCAACTGGCAAGGACGGCGGTCAGTGGGAGGGCCATGAGCAGAGTACGACGGCGCATAGGAGTCCTTCGGTGAGGCGAGGGCGAACACGAAGCACCTAGGACCTTAGGGTCTACCTCAGTTAATTTGCCAAGTGGAGCGACCTAATTTTAGTAAGGACATACAAATTTCACGAGAGGTATGTAGAGGTTGACACAGGGGCGCCGAGCGCGACCAGTCACCGCACGCCCTACGAGGCGGTTACGGCGCGAGCGCGTGGACGACCATGACGGCGAGCAGCGCCACAGCCGGCGGGAGGTACTTGCGCGGGTGACGCATGACGTCACGTTCGGACTTCCAGCCCGTCAGCGGCCAGTAGATCTCCAGGAGGACCGCGGTCGACGCCCCGGCAAGCGAGACCACCACTCCGGCTGCAACCACCTCCACAAGACCTCCTCCCAGCCAGACGATCAGTGCGCCCACCAGACAGTTGGATGTCATGTACAACAGCGTGAGGTCTCGGGCATAAGCGACGAGGACCCGCCTCGATCCGGGGGCGGCCATCACCACGGTGCGAGTGCTGAGGTAGCGGGAGAAGTAGGCGTTCAGTGGCGTATTGACAACGACGAAGGCCATAGGCAGTGGGATCGTCAAACCGCGGCGGGCCATGGTGTAGGTGAGGACGAGGCCGACGACGAGCATCATGAGAGTGTTGACCTGCGTGGTGCGCACGGTGGCCAGCTCACCGAGCACCAGGCTGCGGCGACTACGGACGGTTCCCACCTGCGTTCGGCTCACCCGCAACCCATCGGTGCAGCCGAGCATCGCCACAACGCAGACGGCGAAGAGGAGGGCCGAGGCCGCAGGCGCGAGCCACCAGAGGAGCGTTCCGACGGCGAGGGCCCCACCGGCTGCCCAGCGCAGCCCGATCCGGTCCCCCGCCCACAGAGTCAGCCCCAGCGACGAGGCTCCGAGCCCGACGACGACCATCTCCACCGCCGTCGTTGCGGCAATACCCGCCTCAGAACTTGGGCCAGCCCTCCCGCCGTCGGCCAGCGTGATGAACAGGGTGATGGGCACAACCGCCTCCAGCAGGATGACGGCGCCGGCCACGAGGCAGGTGGCTCGGGCGAGCTCATCGCGTCGGAGCGGGAAACGGGCCAGGTCGTCCCAGCGGCCGGAGCCGATCCAGGCCGAGGCGATGGTGGCCGACAGGCCAACGGGGGCCAGGACCAGTCCGGCGACAGCGATGCGCGGGTTGACGCGGAGGTCGGTCGACGTCCCGAACCAGGCGGCCAGGGCGCACAGGATGACGGCGCTCAAGACGGCCTGACGCCCCAGGAACTGCCCGATCACCGCCTTCAGGGCGGCCCGGCTAACTGACCAGCGCCGCCACGGCATCGGAGTCCTCAGGGGTGGAGAAGGGGCCGGTCATCCGGCCGGCGGAGAGCACGTAGAGGCGCCGGGTGCAGCGGGTGAAGGACTCGGCGATGTGGGAGCTGAGCAGGACCGAGCGGCCGGACGCGACAGCGTCGTTGATGCAGCGGTAGAGGAACTCGGTGGCGGCGAAGTCGAGAAAGTCGACCGGCTCGTCCAGGAAGAGGAGGGGCGGGGTCAGGTAGAAGGCGGCGATGAGGTTGGCCTTCTTCCGTGAGCCGCTGGAGAGGCGGGAGAAGGCTGTGGTCCGGTAGCGGCCGTAGTCGAAGCCCTCGATCAGCTCCTCGAGGCGGCCACGGTCCGGGCGCAGGCGATAGGCGTGCTCGAGGAAGCCGATGAAGGCCTCCAGGTTCCAGGTGGGGAAGGAGGAGTCGTCGGCGAGGCTGAGGTAGCGGGCGGCCTTGAATCGCTCGTCGCCCGGGCGCACCTCCCGCCCCCGATAGCGCAGCACATCGAAGCGCGCTCCACGGTGGACGTCGCACAAGGAGGTGAGCATCGTGGTCTTGCCGGCGCCGTTAAGACCGATGAGCCCCACGGCCTCGCCGGCCTCGAGGACGAAGGAGACGTCGGTGAGAACCGGTCGGTCTCGCTCGTACCAGGCGGACAGGCCCTCAACCTCGAGGAGGAGGGCCGGGGCATCACCGACGGCGCTCATGAGCTCGGGGGCGTGCGGTCGTCTCGACCACGGCCTCTACCGTCGGAGGATGAACGGGCCAGCTGGATCAGGAAGAGCGCGGCAACAGCAATGGCGATGACCATGGCCGAGGTGTCTCCCCGCCGGAAGGAGACGACGGCCACCATCACGTTGAGCACCACAACCGCAATGCGGATGATGCGCAGAGTCCGTTCCGACAATACGACCGCCTCCTTTGTCGCAGATTCTCACGGCGGGCACCATCTACGGGCACCAGCTACCCGCTCTCCCTTCACTGTAGGCCCAGGTCAGGCCCCTTGAAAGGAATTCAGGGACCATCTGCGCGCAGGACTCTCACCCTCCGGGAGTATTGACACCTGACGCACCGGCATTCTCAGCGTCGTTCCGCCCGCCGCGACTTCACAGGAGACCCACAAGGTCAACCTACGCCTGGCATACGCGGGGCCGACACGGTTGAGTCATGCACAGCTCCGACACTCTCAGCCCGCCCGAGTCCCACCAGTCCGGCCAGGACCACGACTCCGGCCGGCGCGACCGCTCCTCGACGTCCCGTAAGCACCCGCGCCGCCGCTTCCTCCTGGGAGGCGCCGCCGTCCTGGGCCTGGCCGCCACCGGCACCAGCGCCTGGGCGCTCAACCGCTTCGTCATCGAACACGTGGAGGTCGACGACGTCACCGCCCTGGAGGCCAAGGCGCAGAAGGCGGCAGGCTCCTCGGCGACCCCGGCCACGAACGTGACGGTCGGGGACAACTCCTACTCCTCGTCCAACACGAGCATCCAGATTGAGCAGGTCTCCAGCGGCTCGGGCAACGACACCGTCACCTACTACGTGGCCGACGTCAAGCTCACCAACGCCACCGACCTGCGCAGCGCCTTCGCCAACAACTCCTACGGCACCAACATCGTCGCCAAGCCCACCACGATGGCCTCCGAGCACGACGCGATCCTGGCCATCAACGGCGACTACTACGGCTTCCGCAGCGACGGCATCCTCATCCGCAACGGCGTCATCTACCGCGACAGCGGCACGCGCGACGGCATGGCCTTCTACAGCGACGGGCGCGTGGAGGTCTACGACGAGACCACCACCAAGGCGCAGACGCTCCTGGACGCGGGCGTGTGGAACACGCTGTCCTTCGGGCCGGCGCTGGTCAACAACTCCAAGGTGCTCTCCGGCATCGACCAGGTCGAGGTGGACACCAACGTCGGCAACCATTCCATCCAGGGCAAACAGCCGCGCACCGCCGTGGGGTGGGTGGAGACGAACCACCTCAAGCTCGTCGTCGTCGACGGCCGCAACGAGGGCTACTCACGCGGCGTGACCATGAGCGAGCTCGCCCAGATCATGGCCGACCTGGGGTGCGCCTGCGCCCTACAACATCGACGGCGGCGGCTCGTCAGCCATGTACTTCAACGGCTCGATCATCAACCAGCCCTCCAACGGGGGCGAGCGCGACACCTCCGACATCCTCTACATCGCGAACGGAGCCTGAGATGAACGGCACCGACACAGCCCTTCAGACCTCACCGCGCATCCTGCCGCGGGTCATCGCCCCCGCGAACCGGACGGCGGTCAATCGGACGGCGGTCAATCGGACGGTGGGCAACCGGACGGCGGCGCGGACCGGGGGCGAGCGCCGTCCCCGGGCGGCGGTGACGCTCGTAGTTCTCATCCCGGCCTACAAGCCCGATGAGCGTCTGGCCGTGCTCGTGGCCCGTCTGCGCGGTGCGCGCCGGGACTGCGCGGTGCTGGTCGTCGACGACGGCTCGGGGCCGCAGTACGCGCCCTTCTTCTCCGCCGCCCGCGCCCGCGGCGCCGAAGTCGTCAGCTCCCCGGTCAACCAGGGCAAGGGTCAAGCGCTGCGCACGGGCCTGGCTCACGCGGCCGCCACCTGGCCCGATGCGGACGTGGTGTGCGCCGACGCCGACGGGCAGCACACGCCGTCGGACATTGAGGCCGTGGCCGTGCGGGTGCGCGAGACCGGGCACATGACCCTGGGGGTGCGGCGCTTCACCGGGCCGGTGCCGCTGCGCAGCCGGATCGGTAACGACGTGACCGCCCTGCTGTTCCGGGGCGCGACCGGCTGGAGGCTGGGCGACACCCAGACGGGCCTGCGCGGCTACCCCGCCGGGCGGCTGGCGTGGCTGCAGGAGGTTCCCGGGGACCGCTACGAGTACGAGCTCTCCGCGCTGCTGCGCGCTCACGAGCTGGGGATGGTGGTGGAGCAGGTGGAGATCACCACGGTCTACGAGCCGGGCAACACCTCCTCCCACTTCCGGCCGGTGCAGGACTCGGCACGGATCTACGCTCCGCTGCTGCGGTTCATGGGGGCGTCGCTGGCGAGCTTCGGGATCGACTGGCTGGGTGTCATGGTCATCTTCGCGATGACGGGCAGCCTGCTGGCGGCGGTCGTGGGGGCTCGGCTGGTGTCCGGGACGGCGAACTTCTTTATGAATCGCCGCGTCTTCCGGGCGCGGCGCGGGACAGTGGTGCGCACGGCGGTGCGCTACACGGTCCTGGCGGTGAGCCTGCTGGCGGCCAGCTACCTGGTGCTCAAGGCGCTCACGGCGGTCGGGATTCCGCTGGGGATCGCCAAGGTTCTTGGCGACGGGGCCATCTACGTGGCCAGCTATGTGGTGCAGCGCCGGCTGGTGTTCAAGGAGCGGAGGTGAGGTGAGCCCGGGGCAGTTGGTGCGACCAGGGCAGTGCCGGCCTCCGCGAGGTCCTACCGTAGGGTCTCGAGGTCGTACCCCTACCCCTCGACCTCACGCCCTCAGGTACGACCTCGCGCCCATCCCTCGGTCAGGAACCGGCTCAGTGCACGCGAGTCAGGCTCACACCTGCGCGAATCTCATCAAGGAGCGCGCGGCTGATCCAGTGAGTAGGTGCTGTGCGTGACTTTAATCGTCTCCAATGATTCAGGCTCCGACAAGCACGATGTCCATCTCGGGGTGATTCTGGTACTCGATCTCAGCGGCACGGTATGCAGTGGTTGCGACAACATCATCTCCGAACGACTCGTCAGGACAAGAGACAATCTCGCTTACGGTCATAGATGAGAGGAACTGCTGGATGGAACCAATTCTGGCGCTCATGTGCTCTCTCCTCCGAACATGGGTCCAACATTCTTGCAAGTCCTGCCAGGGCTCCTCAGCAATCAGTGCACTGAGACGTTCGAACTGTTGCCGGTCTTCATGAACTGGAATCTCACCAGCATCGAGGGCAGTGTACATCTTTGCGGTGAGTCTCTGCCTCCTGGACCAGGATTCTCCGTCCTGCTTATAGTTGGTACCGAAAAGCAGCACTCAGCCCTTCGACGCGTTGCGCCCACTGATGCATGCGCTGAGTGCGCGGTTGAATCTCAAGTGAGCCGTTGATCACTGCTCAGCAACCACGTGCACAGGCTCGATAACCCGATGCTCGTGGCCTGCCCACTGGTCGAGGTGCGTCTCACTGCCTCCGCCCAACGCTCCGTACACATGCCTCCAAACGACGCAACTCGCTGATTTCGTTCGAGGGACAACACCACGCGACAACCACCAATGTCCTGCATTCGTGACAGGTCCAGTTTCGACTCCTGAGGTGATCTTCTCAGGATCGTAGGCATACGTTTGAGACGTTGACTACTTCCCCTGAATCTGGTGGGTTTCCGAAGAGTTGCTAGTTCGCCGCTTGCGGCGCTCCAGCGGGCCGGCGAAGGAGGCCCGAAAAGGCACTAGCGACGGCAAGCGCCTGCTCCACCTCTTCCTCAGACGCCTTCCCTCAGCCTGACGTCGCATCACCGAGCCAGCCTTACGTACCGCACTCTTGGAAGCATCTTCCCTCCCTCCATCCAGCCTGAGGTCACTGCTTCTCACGCCTCGTCCTCGTAGCCTCGAGTCTGTGCGACGGTGGGACAAGCGAACGAGACCTCAGTTTCCGCATCATGACAGACCTCAGCGGGGGCTGATGAGGCCGGCCTCGTAGGCGGCGATGACGAGGCTGGGCGCGGTCGCGGGCGCGCAGGCGGGCCAGGAGCGCGGTGATGTGGCTGCGGCAGGTGGCCCGGGTGATGCCGAGGCTCGACCTCGATCTCAGTGTTGGACAGGCCCCGAGCGATGAGCAGGAGGACCTCGCGCTGGCGGGGCGTGAGGGCCTCAACATCACTGGCCCAGGTACTACGGGAGGTGCCGGTCGACGTCGTGCGCGGCATGCGGGCCACGAGGCGGGCCAGCACCTGGGGGCTGAGCAGCGACTGCCCCTCGTGGACGGTGCACGGCGTCGACGAGGGACTGGGGTCAGCGTCGCGCAGGAGAAGCCGCAGGCGCCGGCGCGCAGGGCGCCCAGGACGTAGTCGTCGATCTCGAACATGGTGAGGATGAGGACGCGCGTGGCCGCGAGCGCCGGGTCGGCGCAGATCCTTCCGGTGGCCTCGATGCCGGTCAGGCCCGGCATCTGGATGTCCATGAGGACGACGTCGGGGCGCAGGCTCGGTGGCCAGGGCGACCGCTCGGGCACCGTCCTCAGCCAGGCCGACGACGCTCATGCCGGGCTCGGCCTCGAGCAGGGCGAGCCAGGGTGGTGCGCAGGAGGGCCTGGTCCTCGGCGATGAGGACCCGGATGGGGGCGCCGGGAGCCTCGTCGGTCTGTCGTCTGTCGTCTGTCGGTCAGCGCATCGGTGGGATCCGTCATGGCTTGCCCCTGTCGCTCCTGGGATCGGTATCCGGTGACTCACTGGTGGGTCTGCGTTCCAGGGCCACACTGTCTCGGAACCCCAGGTGCTGCTGGTGGGCCGGGCCGCGTCGTCGGTGGGAATGGGCAGGATGGCTTCGACGAGCGAAGCCCGGGGGCGTCGGCGCGGGGGTCCTGCGGTCAGGGTTCCACCGAGCGCGGTCAGGGCTCTCGTGAAGTCCGCGCAGTCCTTGCCCGGCCCCGGGGTGAGGGCTCCCATCCGGTCGCGGGTCCCGTCGTCGACGACGGCGATGCGCAGCCGTCTCGGCTCGCGGCGAAGGGTCACGCGGGCGCGCGTGGGGCCCGGCGTGGCGGGCGGTGTTGGCCAGGGCCTCGGCCACGACCCGGTAGCGGCCTGCGCCGTCGGAGCCGGGAGACCGTCGGTCATCGCCGCGGCAGGGCCGTGCCCTCGTCTGCGCCGATGTGCGCCTCGGCGTCGAGATCGACGGCCACGCCGGTGCAGCGGGCTCTGCCGATCAGTTCCCGAAGGCTCTCGGCGAGGGCTGTTGACGGGGCCAGGGGCCGGCTGCCGGTGCGTCTCCCGCCGGGATCGCTGCCAGCGCCCCGGGCGTCGAGGGGCCTGTTCTCGTCGCGCAGGACGGCGAGCATGCGCCGCAACGCGTCGGTGGCCTCGCGGGAGGCGGTCTCGACGTCGTCAAGTGCGGTTCGCAGCCCGTCGGGGGTGGTCTCGAGGCGCTGGGCCACGGCGCAGCGCACGGTGATGGCGCCGAGGTTGCCGGAGACGGCGTCGTGCAGCTCACGGGCGATGACGAGGCGGTCCTCGGCGACAGCGCGCGCGGCGGTCTCCTGGGTCGAGGCGCCGCTCGTGGGCACGCCGGTCGCGCCGCCGCAGCCACAGGGAAGCGGCGACAGGCCCGGCCATGACGAGCAGCACCGTCATCTGGGCGCGCCGAGAAAGGATCCGGGAGTAGCCGACCAGGGTGCCCAGGCCAGAACAATCACGGTCAGCCCGGTGATGGCGCGCCCGAGCGGCGAGTGGCGCGGTGGGACGTCTGGGGCTGGCACGCGGCCAGTCTAGGGAAGGCGGCTCCGGGCGCTTCATCGAACCTGGGTCTGACGGACCTGGGTCTGAGGCGGCAGGACCGCCTCGGCTGGGCGGCCGATGCCGCTGCCGCTCGGCGCGCTGGAGTTAGCCCATGATCGCTGTGAGAATCTCGTCCAAGCGGCACGGGGCGCGGGAGGTGCTTCACGGCGTGAGCCTGGAGGCCCGTCCGGGCCGCGTCACCAGATTCGTGGGCCCCGAACGGTGCCGGGGAAGTCCTCGACCCTGCGGGTGCCTGCTGGGGTCTGGACCGGGCCGACGGCGGGCGGGCGCTGATCGGTGGGCGCCCCTACCGCGAGCTGCGCGAGCCGCTGCGCACGGTGGGGGCGGTGCTCGATGGCTCGGGCGCGCATCCCTCGCGCACGGCCCGCAGGTCACCCTGGGTTGGGTGGCCTCGGGTGCGGAGAATCGGTCGGCGTCGGGTGGCTGAGGTGCTCGACGTCGTCGGGCTGAGTGAGGCGGCCGGGCGGCGGGTGCGCACCTTCTCCCTGGGGAATGGGGCAGCGCCTGGGGTTGGCGACGGCGCTGCTGGGCGACCCGGAGGTGCTGGTCCTCGACGAGGCCGGTCAATGGCCTGGACCCGGAGGATCCGCTGGATCCGCAGGCTGCTTCGGCAGCGGGCCGATGCCGGGGGCACGGTCCTGCTGTCAGTCATGTTCTGGCCGAGGCTGGCTGAGGTGGCCGACGACGTCGTCCTCATCGCCGGTGGGCGGGTGCGGGCGACCGGGACGCTGGAGGAGGTCGCGGCGGGCTACGCGAACCTGGAGGAGCGTTCTTCTCGCTGACCGCCCCGACTGGGGCGAGGCCGGCAGCAGGGTCGGCGGTGGGGCCGGTCAGGCTGGCCGGACTGGGACAGGGCGAGGCCGGGCGGGCCGGGACGAGCGTGAGGACGGGGGGCCGTTCATGAGCGCGGCGACGGCGCTGGTGCGCTCCCTCAAGGCGGAGGTGCGCAAGACGGTGGGCCTGCCGGGGGCTGGCTGGGGGCTGCGTTGGCGGTCGTCCTGCCGCTCCTGATCGAGTACTACACGGATCATGACCTGGCGGCGCGGCTGGCGGCCGGGCGACCCGGATGCGCCGGCGCGGCTGGGCGACGTCGGCGTCATCGGACTGTACGTGGGGACGACGGGGATCGTGGTGCTGGCGGTGAGTGTGGTGGTCAGCAGTACGCGGTGATCCGCGCACGAGCAGGGCCTCCAGCGCTCCGCGTCAGGTGGCGACGACGATGCTGGTGCAGCCGCGGCGCGGGCGTCGGTGGCCGCGAAAGCTGCTCGTGGTGCTGGGGGCTGCGACGGTGCTGCTGGCGACGGCGTGGGCGGCGACCTACGCGCTGTGCCGGCACCTGCTGGGGTCGAGCGTGCCCTTCGAGTCGGTGCCGTGGTGGATGCTGACGAGGGATCCTGACGTGGTGGGTGTTCTCGGCGATGGCGTCGATGGCGCTGGCGATGGTGACGCGCAGCGCGCTGGTGTCGATGACGGTTCTCGTCGCGATGTCGACGATGCTCTCGCCGGGGTGCTGCTCATCAAGTCCACCGATGCGGCCCGGTTCCTGCCGGACACGGCGGCGGTGCGGCTCATTGCGAACCCGACGACGCTCAACTACGACCGGCTCGTCGGGCTGCTGTCGATCCCGATGGCGGCCGCCGTCTGCGCGGCGTGGGCGGGCGGGTGCGCGGCGGTGTGCTGCTGGGTGTGGATGAGGGCGGGACGCATGAGCGGGGCCGGTGCGGCCAGCAGCGGTGAGGGCTACCGCTGGGGTGGCGACCGTCTGGGGGCGGGCGCTGCGCGCAGGCTGGTGAAGGTGGTGACGCTGCCGGCGATGTGGTGGTCGGCGGCGGTGGCGGGCGCGGCTGCGGCCGCCACGATGACGTCGGTTCTGCGTGACGTGGTGGATGGGCGAGGGCCTCGGTTTCGAGGAGGTCGCTCCGGTGTGGGCGCTGGCGGTGCAGATCGGCTTCGTGGCGGCTGGGGTGGCCGCGGCGGGCGCCGAGCACTCCACGGCTCAGGGCATGACGAGTCTGCTGGTGACGCCGGCGCGGGGCGGCTGGCGGTGGCGCGACTCATGGCGCTGGCCGGTACGGGACTGGTGACGGCGAGCGTCCTGGTCGGGGCGAGCCTGGCGGCGTGTCCGGCGATGTCGACGGCGGCGCTGTGGGCCGGCGGAAGGACCGTGGTCTGGTTGACGGCGGTGCTGCTGCTGTCGGCTGGTCTCGGTGCGGCGCTGCGCAGCGTCATCGGTGCGTCGACGGCGGCCGTGGTGCTGGTGATTCTGGCACCGCAGCTGGCCGTGTTCTGGGCGACGCCGCCCGCTGGCTCCCGGGCCAGGCGGCCCAGATCTGGCTGGCGGCGGACGCATCGCGGGCGGACGTCACCTCTGCCGGACTCATCATCCTGGCCTGGACGACGGCCGCCCAGATGGCCGGCATCGTCCGGCTGGTGCGGGCGGATGGATAAGCGGAGAGCAGCCGCCCGAGACACTACTCGCATTAGCCACACCGCATCGAAGAAAGCGGTTCTACGATCCGTTCATGGAGACATCGTCGTTCCTCCCTGCCAAGTCAAGAGCTGAGGCGGTTGCGAGGGCTTTACGCCGCTGCGCAGACCCCAGCCGAACCGTTGGGACCCGGCAGCAAGGAGAAGAAGTCGGTACTGACTAAGACTGCCGAGCGACTCTCGCTCGATGTCGACGAGAGCGCCCCGAAGGACACACTGGCACGCCAGATACTCGAAGCGCTCGGCCAAGAATGGGATCGTTCCTTCTCCTCGACGGGGCAAACCATCACCTTACGAGGGCTCAACGCCATCCTGGCTGCGACTGAGGCTGAGCTTCAGCGCCGGGCGGTACGGGAACTACGCAGAGTCAGTCCGACGCTGCCCGACTGGTTTACCCCAGCACGCGACAAACTCGAGGCAGTTCGACGCATCTCCTCGATCACGGGAGGCCGCCCACAGGATCTAGGACCTGGAAGTAAGGAGAGAAAGTCGGTACTGACTGACCTCGTTGACAACCTTGGATTACCTCTCAACTCCAGACTGACAAAGACTAAACTCGCCGAAGCCGTTGCGACCACGCTTGAGATGCCCTGGAACGAATCATGCTGGTCCTCCGGCCAGACCGTGACGCTGAACGGACTCAACGCCGTCCTTGCGGGAGCCTGAGCAACAGGTTCTTCATAGGAACAGCCATAGCGTTAAGCAGATCCGTCTGCAGCAGGAGGCTCAACTGCTGGTCACGGCGCTGGCAGCGTCTTGCCCGCCTCACTGGGATGGGAAGACGTGCGTCGAGAGATGGTAAGAAGCGAGTACAGAAAGGCGAAGCAGACGAGTGGATGGGATTCTACTTCGAGTTCGTGGGTCTTCCTGCTCTCATCAATGCTTATGGCGGAGGTCCCGTCCGCATCGGGGCCACTGAGTTCGACTACGCCCGTAACTTCGTATGGGACCTCAAGACCCATGGACAGGAGAAACTTGCTTCTCTAAAGACCTCGCCAACGAGGCACCGCTCAACGATCGCGACGCCATCCTGCAGTGCGTCGAAGAACGAGGTCTGATCGGCTTCTTGATTCTATCCGGCGCCTCTTCGTACGACGGTTGCGTTGAGTTCGACGCCTGGCACCGGAGGATGCGTGGCGCCGCCCCCTTCAAGTCACAGCATCCGCGACGACTCAAGGTCTCCCTCCACCCCGTCACCCTACAAGCGTACGTCTTCCAGGGAACTAACGAGATCGAGCAAGCGCTTGCTGATGGCGTACTAGGGTGTTCGGGTCAAGGGCGCCAGCAGAGCGGCAGGCCGAGGAAGCCAAAGTTGAAACTGATGCTCCGCAAGGCCCAGGAAGCCGGGAACATACTGGCACAGCACGACTTCGCGGCATGAGCCCAAGCTCACGTGAGCAGAGCTTCCCTTCAGCTCGAACATGTGTTTAGATTGACTCATGGCCGAGACGTTCACCTACACCGACCTCTTCGCAGGGATCGGCGGCTTCCACGCCGTCCTGTCCGGGATGGGTGGACGGTGCACCTACGCCGTCGAGATCGACAAGGACGCCGCCCGCATCTACGAGCAGAACTGGGGCATCGGTGCCCTCGGCGACATCACAGTTGATGCGGGCGAACACGGTGTTTCCGAGAGGATCCAGCACCACGACATCCTCGCCGCCGGGTTCCCATGTCAGCCGTTCTCCAAGTCCGGCGCCCAGGCCGGGATGCTGGACGAGGTGCGAGGCACGCTCTACTTCAACATCCTCAAGATCGTTCAGGAGCGTCACCCCACGGTGCTTCTCCTCGAGAACGTTCGAAATCTTGCCGGGCCGCGCCACGCCCACGAGTGGGAGGTCATCGTCGAGTCCCCTGAGGGAGGAGGGGTATCGCGTCGCAGACACCCCGCCATCCTCTCGCCACACCAGGCTCGGACCAGAGCGGGAGGGCGGCCCCAGGTCAGGAGCGAGTCTTCATCACCGCCACCTACGACCCCTAACGGCATCGGGTCAACGGACCCCAGCCTGTGGCGAGAGCCCCAGAGAGACTGCACGCTGACGGGCCAATCGACTGGCAGATAGATGACTACCTACTCGCTGACGTCGAGGGCTACGACCCTGTCGGATGCCCGAGAAGGACTGGATCTACGCCTGGGACGACTGGGTGCAGCGGTTTCGCCACCACAATCCGGGAAGAAAGCTACCTGGGTTCCCCATCTGGGTCGATGCGCTGGCAGACGATCGAGGACCTGGAGATCCAGATCGAGTCGGGCGAGACTCGATGACGTTCCCGCCTGGAAGATGAACTTCCTGCGCAAGAACGCGCAACTCTTCACCGACAACGCGGCCTGGTGTCGGGCGTGGATGACCACCCTCTGGCGTGAAGGGACTTCCCGCCGTCACGCCGCAAGCTCGAGTGGCAGGCACAGGACATCGAGTCCCTCTGGGACTGTCTCATGCACTTCCGTCCGTCAGGTCTGCGTGCGAAGCCTCCCACCTACGTTCCCGCGCTTGTCGCCATCACACAGACCAGCATCGTCGGGAGGAAACGTCGCCGGCTGGCACCTCGGGAGGCCGCCCGCCTTCAGGGGTTCCCCGGATGAGTTCTCCTTTGCCGGCCAACCCGACGCCAAGACCTACAAGCAGCTGGGGAACGGCGTCAACGTAGGCGTGGTCTGGAACGTGCTCAAGATGCACTGTGACCGCGACCGCCGCATCCTGGAGTCGACAGCGTCCGGCCGCCGTATCCTCAATGCGGTAGATGCCGCTCCAGCAAGTCCTGATGAGGCGGTCCGCAAGCTACTGACGAGGTGATGTATGCGGCCTGCGCTATCGGATGATGGCTCGTCCGACCCGCTGCACGCTCCCGAACCAGCACGCGACAAGCCCGCCGATCCAAAGGTGAGCGCTCGCTACTCCAACCTGTCACGGCGTGACACCTCCCCAGAGATGGAACTGCGGCGAGCGCTGTGGCGGATAGGACTGCGGTATCGGGTGCAGTACAAGGTCCCGGGGATTCCCGCGTCGCAAGGTCGACATTGCTTTCCCCGGGAAGAAAAGTGGCGGTGCAGGTCGACGGCTGCTTCTGGCACGGCTGCCCTGAGCACGGGACCATGCCCGGCCGGAACTCCGAGTGGTGGAGGTGGAAGATCGCGAGGAATCAGGCCCGCGACCGTGACACCGATGAGAAGGCTCAACGCCCTTGGATGGACGGTCATCCATATCTGGGAGCACGAGGACTCTGACGATGCAGCAGGGCTCGTAGCCCACGCAGTCACCGCAGCGACCAGGACCACCAGAGATCCTCCGAGCCCGGGCCGAGTAGTTGGGTACCCGGCCGCAGGGTTCGAGACGAGGCTGTTTGTGTGGAATTCCGGCATACTGCTTGTCCTCACGGCAAGGGCTCGGACTAGAGTCAGTCGGCAGCCCAGTCACCTCAGGCAGTGTCAGCGAAGCCTTAAAGCCCACAGGGCCGCTCCCAGCCGACGTGCGTCGTGCGCGACGCCTAGGACGTTGCGAACGACGACATGGAGCGGGTGAAGACTTCGCGCCACCACCGCTCTCGACGGCGGGACGTCGACGGTACCTCGCCGATCTCGCAGGCGACGCCGTCCCGTCTCGATCCAGGCTCTTCGCGGTATCCAGGATCGCCCCCGATGCAAGGGCCGCACCGCCTCCTTCTGCCTTCTTGCAGTTAGGGAAAGTACATGCTCTCCTGCCTCGGCTCCTCGGCGGGCGCAGGAGCCGCTGCCACCTGCCGGCCTGCGTCGTGGCTCTCTGGTGTCGGCTCTGGGCTCCTGCTGTCGCCGCTGCGCAGAGACTCCGACGAGCCGGGGCCTGCGTCGTCGGAATCGGCGACGCGTGACGTAGGGACTCGGGGTCGGGGATGGGGTGGGACTCGGAGTAGGCGACGGAGAGGGAGTCGGAGTGGGTGACGGCGACTGCGAAGCAGTCACCGTCGGCGAGGTTGACGGTGCCGGCGAACCCGCATCGTCAGCCACGGACGGAACCCGCACCCGGCCAGGCCGGCGCAGGTCGCCATGGCCAGGCCGCGGACGCCGACCTCACCACCACCCTCTGACGACCCGACATCCGCGCGGCCAGCCGGCTCGCTCCAGTGCAGGGAGGACAGTAAGAATCCAGAATGGGATGGAAATACCTTCGCGAGAACCTCGATAGGGAAAACAAAAGACGGTACGTTGCGTCACGTCATGCCGCACAGCACTCCACGCGACATGACGAGACACCTATCAACAAACCTTGAGTGGAGCGCCGGCGGCGCCTCGCAGCAGCGAAAAGACAGGCCCTACTTCTCGCAGGCGGTACCGTCTTTATCTCCATCCAGGTCTTCCCTGTATCCAGGATCACCTCGATACAAAGGGTGCAGCTCCCGCCGCCTTGGCCTCCTTGCAGTTGGCATCGAACTCCTTCTGAGGCCGGGTGCCGACTCCGACTTCTCCGAGACTCCGACTCGAGGTTCGCTCCTGACTCGGAGCCCTCCCCCGAGTCCCGAGCCGCCTAACCAGCCCTCCAACCGGACGAGTCCTCGGTCGGCTCCGCAGCAGACTCCTCACAGACTCTTCGGCAGGCACCTCCTCAGAGGCGGCAGAGTCGCCTCCACCAGCATCCTGCTGGGACTCGGCCCGGCACGGCGGACGACGCGGCATCCTGCTGGCGCTGGACACGTCGTCGCAGCCAGCGATTCCAACGCCAAGAACCAGGGCGAGGAGCACAGGAGCCGAGGTCCTCAGCAGCCCCCGCCGCCTCGACGTCGAGGAATACACTGATGAAACAGACGAACGGGAAAATATGGGAGAAATAGGGGACAAAAAGGGCGCGTTCACGAGAGCCTCGAGTCAGGAGAAGGGATGGTGGGCGGCTGGCCGATGAAATTGAAGCACTCAGGGGCAGTAATAACTCACGCAGCCATAAAATGCAATCGGATTGATACACACATTTTTTACTGTTGTCGAGAATAGAAATTGAAGTGAGACCGCTTGACAATTGTCCCTTATTGTTCCGATTATTGGGTAGACTTCCACCCCCACGACAGCCGAATGCACATGCGCTCAGGCAGCTCAACGAGGCTTAGAGTCGAACCGGGTCTGACGAACCAGGGTCGAGGGCGCACCGAGGCTCAGCCGCCCGGGGCGATGCCGCTCGCGGGCCGACCGCCACACACTTCCGGCCATGAGCACTTCCCGCACGTCCCTGTCCCAGCAGACGCCGACCGCCTTCGGAGCACCGGATCCTGCGCCGTCGGACTCCGCTCCGGTCTCGACTCCGACCGCAAGCGCCCGGCCCGACCGACTGAGCGCCGTCGCGCTGGTCATCTTCTAAGCGTCTACGCCTTCTTCTTCCCCCTCCACCTCGGCCACTTTCTCATCCCGGGACGCCGGCCCCCGCAACCGGCCTCGCGCTCTACATCGCTCTCTTCGCCGTCGGTTGCGTCGCCTTCCGCCACCCCGCTGGCCCAGGCCGCCCGTCAGGTAGCGGCCCGTAAGCGGCGGGCCGTCCTCACTCTCATCGTGGGCGGACTCGCCACCTTGGTGATCGAACTTTCATCGGCGGCCTGGCCTCCTCGGCCCTGCTCAACCTCGCCGAGCCTGTCCGGAGCAATCCCTGCAGAATGACGCCAGCGTTGCCGAAGTCATTCAGATGTTCCCGCCGATCATCATCGTCGTCGTGCTCGGGATCGTGGGGCCGATTGTGGAGGAGATGTTCTTCCGTCAGGCTCCTCATTGGGCTCATCAAGCGCTTTGCGCCGACCTGGGTGGCTGTTGTCGTCTCCAGCGTTCCTGTTCGGTGCACTGCACGTGCACTCGTTCGCGCTCTCCGGTACTGAGCGTCATCCCGCACGCCTTCTTCGGGCTCCAGGCGCGGGCTGCTCTATGTCAAGACCGGCCGCAACCTGCTCTACCCGGCGAGCATCCACTGCCTCAACAACCTCAGCGCCTTCCTGCCCCTCCTCCTGTAGCTGAAACGACTCCCCGCCACCCCGCCCGAGGCGTTGCGGGAACATAAGCCCGTTGCGCCAACATCCTCGCAACACCAGCTCCGGTGGCACGCCCTCAACTATCTTCACTGTTGACGGCGCCCACGCGCTTCGTCAGCACGGGACACAAGGAGGAGATACAGACCACCACAATCGGGCCGAGCGCCGGGGCAGCATTCTCATCCATAACTGCCTGCCTCTTCCACGACGCTCGGCGGAGCCTCACCTTCCCATCGAGGAGAACGGCTGCTTCTCGAGCAGCAGGACCGTGGCCCTCACAGCGCACCTACTCCGCCATCGCATGGATCGCCTGCGCGACGGAGACCCGCTGCGAGGCCGCACGTCAGGAGGGTGAGGACAGCAAGGGCGGGGACAGCAAGACTGCCTTGTCGGGACAACATCCGCCCCGAGAGAGACGGCGCGTGCTTCAATCGAAAGCGCGCAGTCGTCTCCCCGTTCCGGTTCGGGGCCCCGTGCCCGACGAGTCCCATCTGACCGAGTCCGATGCCTCGCTGCTGTTCAGCGGGGCACGCACCGCTCACCTTCACCGACGAACCGGTGACCGACGCCCTAGGCTGCGGGCGATCCATGGCTGGCCAGAGTGGGCGCCGACGGCGGTCAACGCCCAGCCGTTACGGGTGGTAGCGTCCGATCGGCGGCAGCCCAGAGACGCCTCACTGCCCTGTCTTCCCCGCGGTAATCGCGAGCAGGCCGCAGGGGCGCCTCACCCTCGTCTGTGCAGCCGATCGGTCGCTTCGCCGGGTCCTGCCGCGGCTGCACCCGCGCGGCAGCGCTACCAGCGGCTACTGGAGGAGGGTGGGGGCGGAGATGCGGGCGCGTTGGGCGCGCGCCTCAGCGCCTGATCCAGACGGCCTACGTCATTCAGGCGATTCGCGCCGTCGGGCTGGCAGCCGGCCCCATGAACGGAGACGACGCTGAGGCGTTGGCGACCGGAGTTCTTCGCCGGTCAGGACGTGGAGGTGCTGCTGGTCATCAACGTCGGTCACCCGGGGGCGGACGCCTACCAGGCGCAGCGCGCCTGCCCTTCGAGGAGGTCTATCAGTTGCTATGAGTTTCCAGCGGGTCGATCGCGCTCAGCCCTCCGGGACCGGGCGGCGTCGGCCAGGCGGGCGTCGTGAGTCAGAACCGTGACCGGGTGGCGAGGATCGTCCAGCAGCGTCCGCAGTCGCCAGGTGAATGGCATCGGAGACGTCAGGCTCACCAGTCAGGGACGCTGGCGCGCGCAATGACATCCGGGCCGATCTCGACGAACTCCACTCCCTCGATGAACTCATCGACCACGCGGATATCGAAGTGCTCTGATGCAGCCGCGAGCCATCTCCACCGTGAGCAGACGGAGAGACCAGCCCCTCGGTGGCGTGCGCATCCATGATGAACTGCGCGGCCTCATCGGCTCCGGGCTGCCCGGAGGAGAGCAGCGCCACCGAGGTAGTCGAGTAGATCACCTCGTCCTCGCGCTCACCGAGGAGGAACTGCTCAGGTCGAAGTCCTGCAGGCGTCCCCACCGCCTGGCGAGGCCAGCGCCCAGTCGTCTGCAGCTCGACGGACCTTGCCTTCCACGGACCATCCGCCCGTACGCAGGTCTCGTCATGGCGGATCGGGACGATCTGGGCGATCGGGCGGCCGCGGTCGGTGACCGTCACAGGCACGCGGTGGACTCGACCTCACGTGTAGACCCGCCCGGCCTGCTGATTGACCTCCCGCAGTCCCACAGTCCTGCTCGAGGCTGGCACCCGCTGCACTCACTGACACGAGGGCTACGACAAAGGTTCATGTACTGCTTTCGTGCTGCGGGGCGGAGGCGGGATCGAAGGCTCGAGACTCAGCGTCAGCCCACCCGCCGCTACGGCCGGAAGATCGAGCTGTCCTCGCTGACGTAGGCGACCGCGAGCCGCTGCGTCCAGAGCCATCTGGCCGACGATCTTGACCAGCGCGTTCGCGTCTGACCAGCCGACACCGATGTAGATGTAGTCCGCGCCGATGGTGTAGTCGGCGACGGCAGCCTGTTCCTCCGCTCCTCGAGCTCTGCGTCACTCAACGCGTCGGGACCGTTGAACGGAGGGAAGAGCCCGGATGAGGTCGCGGTAGAAGGCCCCTGATCGCCGGGTAGAGCCCTCGGTGGTGTCGTGAGTGCGCGGCTCCTCCCACCGGGAGACCCTGTTCCCACCACTGGGGAAAGTCCTCATCGGTGACCGCGTCCGGCTCGAAGATCAGGATGTCGTAGGGCTCATACCCCGAGGCTGAAAGTGCACCCCGTCACCAACCATGGACACCGCGCTCCCCACGGCGACCTCCAACGGCGGCCCACCGCTCCACTGGGAGGTGGCGGGCCGCCGTCGGGTACCGGAACGCAGTGCTCAGAGTGTCAAGCGCATAGAGGGGTCGTTCATCGGGTCGGTCAGGGTAGTCGGGTCAGCCACGTTGGTGTCACGGCCGGCCGGGCCGAGGTTCGCGGCCGAGGCCGGGGCGGCGGGCGACGTCGGGACGTCGAGCCGGCGTTGGCGCGGTTGCGCGCGAGCCACAGCTCGTAGGAGTCGGCGGTGGCGCCGTCGAGATCCACGCTGTCGATGTCGATGCCCAGAGCCTGGGCCACACCACGGCCGTAGTCGGGGTCCGCGTGGTAGCAGTTGAAGATGTGGCGGTGCTTGATCTGCAGGGTCGGAGTCCCCCATGGCGCGGGCGGTGTTCTCGCACAGGGACAGTCTGCTGCTCGGGCGTCATGGCGCGCCAGAGCATGCCGGGCTGGGTGTAGTAGTTGTGGTCGTCCTCGCGGAAGTCGTACATGGCGACGTCGCCTCCCGGCCTGGACGGGCTCGGAGAGGCTCGCGCGAGTCCCTGCCAGTTGCCGTAGGGAGTTGGGCTCGTAGGCGTTCTGGGACCCGGCATTGCCGTCCACCCGCATGGCGCCGTCGCGGTGGAAGCCGTGGGGCAGGCAACGCCGCGCGAGGTTGACCGGAATCTGGTGGTGGTTGACGCCGAGGCGATAGCGCTGAGCGTCACCGTAGGAGAAAGAGGCGGGCCTGGAGCATCCTGTCCGGCGAGTAGCCGATGCCGGGCACGATGTTCTGGGGCGTGAAGCCGGCCTGCTCGACGTCCTGGAAGTAGTTGTCGGGGTTCCTGTTGAGACTCGAGGACGCCGACCTCCTGGAAGGAAGTCCGCTTAGGCCACATCTTCGTCAGGTCAGAAGGGTTGAAGTCGGTCAGGGCCTCGGCCTGCTCAGCGGTCATGGTCTGGACGTACATGGTCCAGCGGGGTACTGGCCCTTCTCGATGGACTCGTACAGGTCGCGCTGGTTGGACTCGCGGTCCTGGGCGATGACGGTGGCAACCTCCTGGTCCGTGAGGTTGGCGAGACCCTGCTGGGAGCGGAGGTGGAACTTGACCCAGGTGCGCACGCCCTCGGCGTTGATGAAGGAGTAGGCGTGCGAGGAGAAGCCGTGCATGTAGCGGTAGGACAACGGGATGCCGCGGTCGGACATCGTGATGGTCACCTGGAGGAGCGACTCGGGCAGGCTGGTCCAGAAGTCCCAGTTGGTGTTAGGGGCTGCGCAGGTTGGTGCGGGGGTCGCGCTTGACGGCGTGGTTGAGGTCAATGAACTTCTTGCCGTCACGGAAGAAGAAGACGGGGTATTGTTGCCGACGACGTCCCAGTTGCCCTCGAGGTGAAGAAACGCATGGCGAAGCCGCGAATGTCGCGCTCGGCGTCGGCGGCCCCGCGCTCGCCGGCGACGGTGGAGAAAACGCATGAAGAGCTCGCACTGGTTGCCCTCGGCGGAGAAGATCGCGGCGCGGGTGAGCTCCGGGGATGGCGCGGGTGACGGTGAAGGTGCCCCAGGCGCCTGAGCCCTTGGCGTGCATGCGGCGCTCGAGGGATGACCTCGCGGTTGAAGTGGGCGTGCTTCTCCAGCAGCCAGGCGTCCTGGAGGGCGACGGGGCCGCGGGGCCCGGCGGTCATGGAGTCCTGGTTGTTGTGAGACGGGCGAGCCGTTGGCCATCGTCATGCGGCCCTGGCCGGCGGCGTTGTTGCGGCTGGGCAGGTGCTCGCCGAGGCCGGCACGGGACATGGGGCAGCCGGCGGGAGCACCGTCCTGAGGGTCTCGGGCAGGTTGGTGTCGTTCATGAGTATCTCCTTGCTCGGCCATCGGGCCGGGGTGTCGCGACGCGCGAGGTGCGCCTGAGCCGGTCAGGGCGCCGTGGAGTACCGCTGACCGCTGTCAGCCGCGACGACGAGATGACCGCCCGTCAGCAACCATAGCCGAACAATAGGAGATGTCTCAGTAGTTCCCCTACTGAATAGGATCACTAATAGCGCGGTGGGTGTCGGCTCGCCGCGAGCTCACCGGCGGTCACCACCAGCGCATCGGTGGCTGACCAGCTGACACCGACCATGAACACCGCCTCCACGGCAGCCCCCTACGCCGGGCGGTAGGTGAAGCGGTCCCAGCCCAGGGCCTCGATGCGCTCGGCCATGCGCTCGCACGCCCCGTCCCAGCCGGGCGCCACGACGTCGAACTCGCCGCTCGTCCCCTCGGCGCGGGCCTGCTGGAGGGCGTAGACCCGCACCCCGCCGCGTGCACCCGCCGAGCGACCTCGACGGCGTCGTCGGCCGTCACGTCCCAGGCACCACGGTGGTGCGCACCTCGAAGTCGGGCCCGCCACGGCCAGCCGCCTCGACGAAGCACCTCAGACTCTCCCAGGCCCTCGCGGCCGCGTTCGCCCGGCCAGCCACCTGCCCGTAGTGCTCAGGCAACGCCTTGATGTCCAGCCCCACCCAGTCGACGAGACCCGGCCTCCAACCATGTCGCGCAGCCGCCGCGGGTAGGGGCCCGGCCATGTGCAGCCCACCTGGAAGCCCATGTCGATGACCTCGCGGGCGGCGTCGGCAGGGGCGTCCTGGCGCAGCCTCACCGCCAGTGAGGACGACGCCGTCGAGCAGCCCCCGCCGGCGGCCTCGGCAGGGGCGCGCACCTCCTCCCAGGCCACCTGGCCGGGCGTGCGGGCCGGGATGAGGGTCCCTGGTTGTGGCAGTAGAAGCAGTTCAGGGGCAGCCCTGCAGGAAGACGGTCGCGGTCAGGTGGTCAGGGCCAGTCGACCGTGCTCATGGGGACAGGCCCGGCGATCACCAGGTCGTCGGCGGGCCGGCGGTCGGGGCCGACGGAGGCGCCCCGGCCCGCACCACCGCCGGTGGTCAGGGCCGGCTGGGCAGTGCGCGAGCCGGTCGGCGGACGTATCTGCGGTGAGGTCACTGCCCCTCCTCTCGGGACGTTGTCGGGACGGGGAACTGCCGGGCTGCGGGGGCCGACCCGAGGGCAGCGTCGTCGCGACACCGAGCCGCTGGGCGCCGTCGCCGGATCATCCGACGGCGCAGCGGTCCCGGCGGGTCCTCTCAGGCGCTGACCGCGCTCAGGCGCGAGACGGCCGGGCCATGGCTGCCGGCGGCGACCTCGGTGAACATCTGCCGCTCAGCGTACTCGCCCTTCTTGCCGATGTTAAGGGCGCACCGGGCCGAGTAGCCCTGACGCGGGTCCACACCTCGCACTCGACCGGCTCGGCCTCGAGGGTGGGCTCGGCGCACTTGTCGCAGGTGAGGTGCTCGCCGACCAGGTAGCCGTGGACGGGGCAGATGGAAGGTCGGCGTGATGGTGATGTGGGGCGTGCGGAAGGCGGTCAGAGGCAGCGCACCAGGCTCCCTTGCAGGCGGCGGCCGAGGAGATCCGCTCGTTCATGTACAGGTGCAGGACGGTGCCGCCGGTGTGCCGGTCTGGAGCTCCTCCTGCATCTCACTGGGCCTCCGAAGGGGTCGTCGGTGTAACCCACGGGGATCTGAGAGGAGTTCGTGTAGTAGGGGTTGGACTCCGTACCAGCCTGGAGGATGCCGGGGTGGCGCTTGCGGTCCTCCTTGGCGAAGCGGTAGGTGGTGCCCTCGGCCGGGGTGGCCTCGAGGTTGTAGAGGTGGCCGGTGGCCTCCTGGAACTCGACCATCTTGTCGCGCACGTGGTCCAGGAGGCGCACGCACATGGCGTGGCCGCATGAGTCAGTCAGGTCGTGAGGCGTCGTGGTGAAGTTGCGAACCATCTCGTTCATGCCGTTGACGCCCAGGGTGGAGAAGTGGTTGTCCAGGGTGCCCAGGTACCGCTTGGTGAAGGGAACAGGCCGGCGTCGATGTGGTGCTGGATGACGGTGCGCTTGAGAACCAGGGTGTCGCGGCCGATCTCGAGAGGCTCGTCCAGCCGGGCAGTCAGGGCCGGCCTCGTCGTCGGCGTAGAGGTAGCCGAGGCGGGCCATGTTGATGGTGACGACGCCGACCGAGCCGGTCTGCTCGGCCGAGCCGAACAGGCCGTTGCCGCGCGAGGCAACTCACGCAGGTCGGTCGGGCGGCAGCACATGGAGCGGATCATGCCGGGGTCGAGGCTCGGAGTTGATGAAGTTCTGGAAGTAGGGCAGGCCGTACTTTGCGGTCATGGTGAACAGGAGCTCGGTGTTGGGGGCGTCCCAGTCGAAGTCGCGGGTGATGTTGTAGGGTGGGGATGGGGAAGGTGAAGACGCGCCCTCGGCGTCACCTCGGTCGATGACCTCCATGAAGGCGCGGTTGATGAGGTCCATCTCGGCCTGAGGTCGCCGTAGACGAAGTCGCGAGACGTCGTCGCCGATGAGGGGTGCTCGTCGGCGAGGTCCGCGGGGCAGGTCCAGTCGAAGTGAGGGTTGGTGAAGGGCGTCTGGGTGCCCCAGCGCGAGGGACGTTGAGGTTGAAGATGAGCTCCCATGCACTGCTTGACCTGGGCGTAGGTCATGTCGTCAGGCGGACGAGGGCGCCATGTGGGTGTCGAGGAGGAGAAGGCCTGGGCGCCGGCCCACTCGTTCTGGAGCGTGCCCAGGAAGTTGACGATCTGCCCGACGGCCGAGGAGAAGTGCTTGGCGGGGCCGGCGGCGATGGCGCCGGGGACGCCGTTGAAGCCCTGCTGGAGGAGGTCCTTGAGGGACCAGCCGGCGCAGTAGCCGGCGAACATGTCCAGGTCGTGGATGGAGGTCCGCGTTGCGGTGGGCCTGGCCGGCGGCGGCCGGGCAGACCTGGCTGAGCCAGTAGTTGGCGACGACCTTGCCGGAGGTGTTGAGCATCATCCCGCCCAGCGAGTAGCCCTGGTTGGCGTTGGCGTTGACGCGCCAGTCGGAGCGGTCAGGTACTCGGTGATGGTGCGATGGCGTCCACGGTGGGGCGCTCGCCGCGGGCGACGGCGGAGTCGGCCGAGCCGGGGAGCCACGAGACGCGGGTCGGTGGCGGGTGGCGGCGGGTCGACCGAGCCGAGCCGTCAGGGGCTCGGGGTGGCAGTGTCAGTGGGGCGAGGTGGTTCTCGAGCACGGGTCTCCGATGGTCCTTCTCGTTCCTGTTCGCAGCCCCGTCGAGCGTGGATGGGGCCGGTTCTTCCGGGTGCCGTCAGCGGTTGCGCGCTGCCTGCTGGGGAGCAGGTCGGTCGGCGGCACCGGTGCCGACCCTACGCCCGCATGCACCGCAGGAGCCGCATTGGGATCATGATGTTGTGGCTTGATTGTATCTGAGACCACAACATCTTGCGATAGAGGTAGAACTTTTGTCCTGATAGGTGATACTTTCTCGCGCGATCCTGCGGATGCCGTCGAGCTGACACGGAGCCGTCAGGATCGCTGCGTAGAGCACACATGAGGTCAGATCACCCTGCCCGGCGTGTTGGGACGAGGCCGGGAGCGCGCCCTCGATCACCAGCGCGGATCACTCTCCCGGACGACGCATTGCCTGCCCGACATCGTAGTTGCCTGCCGATCCTCTGTCATCCCCTGGAGTCGGCATCACCGGAACCGTGGAAGAGCCCTCTTGAGGGAGGTTCGTGTCCAAATCGACACAAAGGGTCCAAGCCACGTTTTCACTGAGCCACGAACCGTCGGAATCATGCCGGTTCTATCAGACGCACTCAGTACTCGTTGCCGCCTTTGTATCCGATTTGGACACTCCCCAGCCTCCAAGGCCCTCAGCACGTCCGGAACGACCTGATGCGCATAGACATCGCTTCCTCGTGAAAGCGCAGCGGCAGGGAAGCCGCGGGCGACAAGCCGGCGGTCGCGCCAGCGGTCGAGGCCGAACTGGTACTCGTCGCAGTGGTAGGTGTAGCCGTCGAGCTACGACCACCCAGCCCTCGATCACCAGATCCACCTCGCCGACCCCTTCGATCTCCACTCCGTCCTCGAAGCTCAGGCCCGCAGCCTCAAGGTCCATTCGCGCCAGCGTCTCCAGCAGGGAACGGGCCCGGTCGCTGGCGCGCTCGAGTCGTACGAGCGCTCGAGCCGAGCCAGGGCCGCGCAGCAAGTCCCGAACCTGATCGACGGTGACGCGCTCGTCGTGAAGTGCTGCGTCGAGAGCGATGAGTGGGGAGTCGTCCTGGACGTGGCAGCGCAGGAAACGAGCCAGTGCCTCAGGGAGCGGCTGAACCGGGTAGGAGGTTGGCGATATGCGAGTCCGGTACCGGTCTGCATGGAGCACCTCCCGCCCGGCGGTCGAGAATCGCCTGCCGGGCGCAACCACTAAGATGAACCTGCTCGGCCCCATGGGCCACGGGCAGCCCGTAGTACGCATAGCGGCCTGGCAGGTGAGGCCCTCCATGAATGCGCGCCAGCACAGCGGCGCGCTCAGCACCCGGGATACCGACAACCCCCATGCTCATAGGCGATGAGCTCACCGGTCCCTCACCAGCGAGGCGATGTGACGGCGCTGGGTGCGGGACAGGTCAAGGTCCCGAACGCGCACTGCTCCGTAGCAGCCACGAACACCGGCGAGCAGGTCTGCGCCCAAGGTGCTCATGGAGACCCAGCTGCCGCCCACCTGCGGAGTGGGCGCAACCCGCCCTCCGGCATCCTGTGGACAACCGGAGCATCGGTCAGCCTGTGGCCTCCAGGACCCATCGAAAGTGTCACCGATGTCGTGACACAGAACTGTCACCCATGTCCCGAGACACAACACCCAGAGACTTCACGCCCGGCAGCCAGGCATGGTGTCCAAAATCGGATACAAAGAGCCCAACCACTTTTCACCCGAGCCACACGAACCGCTGAATCACGCGGTTCTGTCAGACGCGCTCAGTGCTCGTTGCCGCCTTTGTATCCGATTTGGACCTCCCCACCACTCCAGGCCCCTGCACGCCTGGAACCGACACGAGGAGGCCGTTCGCCGGCATCACCGTTGCCCGCGCTCACCCGGATCAGGACAGGGACACCCCATCTCACCCCGCCACCCCGTCCTTCTCGCGGACCGTCACTGTCTTTTGTCGGGCTGACCGACATCGACCGACCAGGTGGCTGGATCGTGTGGGACGATCACGCTCCGACAGCCTGGTCCCATGAGCACCGACACTCTCCCTCCATCGTTCCCGACCCTCCGTCGCAGCAGGTCAGACCCGCAGCTCCATCCGCGTCACGGCCTCTGCCCCGCTGAGCCCTGCGCGGTCCTGGCAGCCTGCCTGGCCCTGGCGGTCCTCGCCGTCGGGCCCGCACGCACTCAAAGCCGACACCTCCTCCATCACAGGAGACAGGACCTGGCCAAGCAGGTCATCAGCCTTCTGCCCGATGACTACCGGGCCCGAGGCATCCACGTCTCCGTCATCACCGCCGAGGGCGCCCGCCACGCCAGCATCGGCACCGCTGCCTCCGGCCAGCGGTACACGTCCACCACACCCCCGCGGAGATCGGCTCGATCACCAAGACCTTCAGCGACGGGCTCCTGGCCGACGCCATCGCGCGCGGCGAGGTCAAGGCGAGCGACCCGCTGTCCACCCACCTTCCCGAGCTCGCCGGCACCCCGGCCGGGCGAGGCCACCCTGGAGGAGCTCGCCTCGCATCGCTCCGGCATCCCGGGTGTCCCCTCGCAGGACCTGACCCTGGTTCGTGCTGCGAGGCGACATCTGAGACTCAACCCCTTCACCGACAGCACCGACCAGCTCATCGAGAAGACCCGCACCACTGAGATGGGCAAGCGCGGCGAGTTCGTCTACTCAACCTGGGCATCTCGCTGCTGGGCGAGGCGCTCAGGCGCGCCGCCGGGCCGAGTCCTGGGAAGTCCTATGCCTCAGAACGGCTCTTCACGCCCCTGGGCATGGAGCACGACCCTCACCGCCGGCCAGTCGGAGATTCCCGACGGCGCCATCCACGGGGTCCAGGCCAGCATGGGCGCCGCAGCTGAGTCGCTCAGCGGCCCGGGCTCCAACCCGGCCGGCGCCGAGGGTGTGGAGCACCCCGGCGGACGCGACCCGCTATGCCCAGGCGGTCTGACCGGCACCGTCCCCGGCAGGGCTGCTCCTCAGGAGGCTACGGTGGCCCGCGGAGGTCTTGAGTCGGCTTCCAGCTGCCGGGCGAGAGGGATCGGCTACACCTGGTACACCGACGTCGTCGACGGACACACGATCATCAGCCGGCGGCACCACGATGGGTACATGACGCACCTGGCCATCGACAAAGAGTCGGGCAAGGCCGTCATGGTCTACACCGACCAGAACACGGACTGGCACCGCCGCCGCGCTCGCCGCGACACTCCTGACCGACGGGCGAGGTTCCGACGGCGCACATTCCTGTGCAGGCCGAGATGCTGCTTCAGGGCATGATCCTCGGCATCTTCACCATCCTGGCGCTGGTCGATGGGCCTGTACACGGCCGCCCGCGCGGCAAAGCGCACCCAGCCGCATGGCGGTGATCTGCCGCGTGGCCGCGCTCCTCGCCTGCCTGGCGGCGGCCGCGGCCTCGGGGCCCTGGGCGCATGTGCCCACCTGGATCCTGGCGGTGGCGTCGCTGCCCGGCCTGTACGGGATCGTCCGGGGCATGACGCTGTGGCCGGACCTGCCCACCCTGCCACGTCGCCGGGCCTGGCTCCGGCTGGACGCAGCTGGCACTGACTGTCGCCTTCGTCGCCGTCTGCCTGTTCGTCGCCTGGCCCAAGGCCTGAGCCGCCCACATCTGGCCTCACCTTCGCTCCCCACGCCGCGCCCCCGGGGTCCCTGGCCCCGCCGACGTCGAGCGGAAGGGTGAAGGCGACGCCAGCCCCCACTCACCACCGATTCACGTCCGAAAAGCTGACACCATGACTGATCGCCGTTTCTCCGCGCCGGTCTCGCCCGGCGCCTGCTGGCTCGATCGCCGCCCTGCTGGGTCTGGTGGCGGGCCTGAGCGTCCTCATCCTGCCCTCCCCGCACCGACCACCGCCGCGCCCGACCGAGTTCTCCGCCGAGCGCGCCATGACCTCCATCAACCGCCTCGCCGACAGGCCCCACAGTGTGCTGCGCCGCGAGGCTACGACCGAGCGCGCGACGACGTCATCGGCATGTTCACCCGACCTCGGGCTACACCCCCACCGTGCACTCCGACCCGATGTTCGATCTCAGCGACCCGGACGGACAAGAGGATCTTCGACAGCTTGTCCGCCGTGCAGCAGGCGGACGCTGAGGACACGCCGACTGACACGATCGTCGTCGACGTGCCGGGGAAGTCGAGCGCACCATGGCGCTCATGGCCCACTACGACTCGGCCACGGTCGAGGCCGACGAGAACAGCCATCAGCAGATCCCGACGGCACTCTCCGGGTGCTGCCGACGACGGCTACGGCGTGGCCGCCATCGTCGAGACGCTCCGGGCCCTCAAGGCCGAGGGGCGCCAGCCGGAGAACTCGCTGAAGATCGTCATCACCGACGGCGAGGAGATCGGCCTCGTCGGCGCCCGCAACGAGATGCGCCACCACCGCGCCGACTACGAGAACGTCGACCTGGTCCTCAACCTCGAGGCGCGCGGCACGAGCGGTCCCGGCGCTCATGTTCGAGACCTCCCCGAACAACAGCGCCGTCGCCAGCTACTTCCTCAGCCACGTGGAGCAGCCCGCGACCGGCTCGCTCCTACCCTCGCTGTACGCGCGCATGCCCAACACCACTGACATGGCGGCGCTCATCCCCGAGGGCTTCACGGTGCTAACATCGCGGCGATCGGGAGGCCGAGCACACTACCACGCCACCGACGCCCCGCGCTACGTCGACCACTCGACCCTCCAGCACTACGGCGACCAGGTCCTCGGCCTCGCGCGGGCCTGGGCCTTCGACGCGCAGGCCCCCACGCTGACGGCCGACGGCGACCTCCACTTCTTCCAGCTGTGGCGGGGGATGACGGTGCGCTACCCGGCGGCGGTCGGGATGGGGCTGGGGTGCCTGGCCGTCATCGCGCGCGATCGGTGCCGTCGCGGTGCGGGCACGGTCGCTGCACTGGAAGCGGGTCCTGGGGAGCGTGTGGGGTCTGACGTGGCGAGCCGCGTTCGCCCTCTGCCGTGGCGGGGCTGGTGCAGCGCAGGGCCATGGCGATGAAGTGGGCGCCGGAGGCGGGCTCAGGCCGAACCCGCTGCTGGTGGGGATGTTCGCCGGCGGGACCCTCATCGAGGGTTGGGCTCACGGTGCACTTCGTGGCGCGGCGCTGGAAGGAGGGGCTCGGGCAGGGAGACCCGTCGCCGCGGTGCTGCTCCTGCTGGCGGGCCGTCTGCATCCCGCTCATGGTGCTGGTGTCCGGCGCCGCCTACGTCCTGGTCCTCCCCACGCTCGCGCTGGCGCTGACCGCGCTGGCACCGAGGCAGGTGCGGCCGGTGGTCGAGGGCGCTGGCGGCCTTCAGTCATCGTGGCGATCCTTGCCCCGCGGTCCTGCTCATCCACGAGATGCTCAGCCTCGGGCGCGGTGTGGGTGACCGTGTTCTTCGCGATCGTGCCGGGTGGCGCCGCTGGCGCTTGTGCTCCTGCAGGCCGGTTCGGCGCGGGCCCAGCGCACTCGCGCGGACCAGCAGCGGTTCTGACGCCGTCTCCGACGGCGTTGCCGCTGCGGGTCGTGCCGCGACGGCGTGGACGGGCATAGGGGAGGCGCAAAAGCCGCGATGCAGCGCGGACTCGGGGCCTCGGGACCGCTCACCAGTGAGTGGTCCCGAGGCCCCGGCCTGTGGAGGAGGTGAGCCGGAGCGGGCGGCGACGGGGCTGGTGCACGAGCGTCGAGGGTTTTTCCACAGGGTGGCTTCAAAGAGTCTGGTTTGGGGGCGTGGGAGCGGGTAATGTCAATGCACCGTCTGGACGGGACAGTGTCGCCCGGCCTGGGCGGTGTGAGGAGTTGTTTCGGTGGCGAGGAGGCTTCCCGTGATGAGTGCGTCCCTACGACCTGCTGCTGCGCCCGCGAGGGGCGAGGCAGCTGCAGCGACGGCCTGGCGGCGTCGGGCAGCCCCGTAACGCAGGCCGTCACGCCCACCCGTACCAGGACGGCGACGGGCCGGCGGCTCCAGATGGACGGATGGAACAGCCAAGCAGCCGCCCATCCGCTTCGGGCGACGCGCCAGGGAGACCGCAGCACGCCCAGGCCCGTCAGGCCCCGAGCAAGCCGGGCGAGCGCGAAACGCCGGGCGAGCCGGGCGACCAGCGCCGAGCTGCCGGGGTGTGAGGGGCCTGGTTCTCGTGTCGGGCGTGAGGGTGTGGCTGGGCTGGTGGCGGTGTGCGTGCTGGCGCTGGGGTGGCGGCCTGCTCGGCAGAAGGACACCAAGGCGAGGCCAGCGCGCAGTGCGAGCGCCAGCGCGTCGGCTGCTGTGGCTCGGGCTGAGAAGGGCATCGCCGATGCCAACGCCTCGGCGACCGCCTCGCGAGAAGCGGCTCTGACCCCTGAGCTGCGCGCCAAGCGCGACGCCGCCCTGGCCGAACCCGCACCCGGCCAAGCCCCGCAGATGAACGAGGAGCCGCCGAGGCGCAGCCGCCAGCGTCGGCTACTTCCTCGACCTCTACCGCTACGCCTTCATGACCGGCAACACCACCGAGACTCGCAGACATGAGCGAAGACCGAGTGCGTCTTCTGCCAAATCAGTCATCGATCGAGCAAATGATCTGCACAGGACGGAGGGTGGTCAGACAAGTGGGATCAGGACATCACAGACATTCGTTACTATAAACTTGAAGCACAACTATAACCTGTGCACGTCCACATAAACGCGTACGGTCAAATGACATGGTGTCATCCAGGAAAGACCCTGAGACCGCCGATCGATCCAGGATCCAGGAACTCAGTCTCAGGCGTTCAGTATGTTGACGGTCGCTGGATGATCGGCGAAGGAGGTGGTCTCAAAATGAGAATCTTCTCGCATGACAGTCATTGCCTGTCGGGTCGGCGCTAATTCCAGCGAGTTCGAGTCCAGTGATCCAACGTCATCTAATCCACTATCGGTGGAAACACTCGAGTCGGGCGAAATAACTGGAGAAGCCAGTGAGACGATAGCATGCCTCGAGTTCAACTCTGGTGAGCCTCCGTCTCAGAGCATCCGGCCGTGACGGCCTCGGACCGTCAATGTGGGATCACAGTTCCCCACCACGAGTGCTCAGCCAGAACAACGGCAATGAGTCACCCAGACTACGCGTGCCGACTGCTGCCCCTCAACCGCCCCACCCAGCTGCCGGGCCCACCGGCGCAGCACTCGCACGATGCGATCACCACCCGCCAGGCCGCCACCCTCATCGCCTCGGCTCAGGCATCACCGCCAGCCCCCAGGACCACAGGTCGTCATCTCCCAGAGCGCTATACGCTGTACTGCATTACCCCGCGACAGCAGACCACCACTGCATCCTGGGCACCCCCATCGAGTCGAGTTCACCCCGTCTCTACACCTGGACGCTGAGACGGCACCACCACAGCCACCGACCCGCAGCCACCCCTACGACCAGACGTCACCGCTGCCAGCTACCACCGCCACCGGCGTCACCACCACCCCGAGCGCACCGCCTGGACCGCCGCCACCACACACAAAGGCGAGACGGTGGCGCACCATCGGCAGCACCATCCACCACCACCCGAGGACTGCTCCACTACCGACCTCGTCGCATCATCACCTGCCTCTGCGACGCAGAACATGCCCAAGGCCACTAACTTCCCGCACCCGCTACGCGCGGCAGCGGAGGTAAACCGCACGATTCCTCTTAACCCTACGAGATAAAGCGAAAATAAAACGAAACACAACGAGAAACGAGTGCGAACCACTCGAGGCGCGAGTCATGCCGCGGGGCAACCGACTCATAACCACCTCCATCTGCGTCATACTTCGATCGCTGCAGTTCACCTGACACGATTACCTCTCACGCCTCACCCTGACCGATCTGCTGTGCACGGCTCTGATGCGGACGAGAGAGGCCAGGGCTTCCCGACGACATCCCTTGCTCGACAAACGCAGCAGGAACTCCGACACCTTCCATTTTACGCGCGTCCGATACAGCGAAAGTTCAGCCTCCATAATCGGTGCGCATGCTCTCGCTCACAGCGCAAGCGCATGATCTCCGGGAAATTCAAAAGCAGAAGCGCACATAAACAGCCTCGAGGCTTCACAGAAGAACACTGAACCACGCAGCCAATTGAGGATGTGTAATATTCTCCAGCATAACGCCTGCCGCGGCGTTTCATCTCGACGGTTCCCGGTACCCTCAAAAGCGGCGGGACCTCCAGCGAATATCGCAAAGCACCGAGAGGGCTATCTCGCATTTTGTATTTTGAGGAAGTAAAACATCCTGCGACTGTGCATACTATCAAATGTGCCGCACATAAAAGAGCACTACCCAAATCACAGCCACGAACACCAAAAGCGACTGGTTGTTGCACATAGTACCCAATCCACACAAAAGTTCCAGCAAAAATGATCCTATACACAATCACAAAGTAACGAGCACGCGCAATCCTGACACGCCATGCACGCGCCTGGTCAGTTGCTCAACCCACTTCACACTTTACAACGCACCAGAGACGCGGCCAGTCGAAAGCGATACAGAGGCGAGATTTCCGGTCGGATTTATCGGCATCCATTTGTTAGAGACAGCGGAACTCATGTTCTTGCTAATCTTGGGCCTAAAGCGGTGCGACGCCACTGTGCATTTTTAACCATAAGGACGCGCTTCCCTGAGGTCGGGCAATAGCGTCCTGAATCACCTCAGGGCGCGAGGGAAACTGCATAAGCGCTACGAGGTGCACTACCCAGCAGCCAACATAAATACCGTGAGGCCGATATAAAAATAAACAAATAGAGAGTCTGGGGAGGGAGAGAGAAAAGAAAACCATGGGACATTAAAATCGTCAGAGCAAAGTTCACTACAACGATCATGGCCACCCGCTCCTCGCGCAAATATAGCCAATCGACGTAGAATCGCGCCGTAGAAACTCCGGAATTCAGAAAGCTGCCCCTGGGCTGATTAGCTATGAAAAGGATGATAATCTCCAGAGCGAGATAGTCGCCAACCGGACTCTGACTAGGACCGCAGGGTTCCTTATTGTCGCCACCGAGCAGCTGGTGACAAAGCATCCTTTTCTCCACAGACTGGCGGCAGCTACGGTCAGTTCACGGAAAAATGAAAATATTCTTCTGACTCCGCTTTTATGGTTCCCATAGAAACGAGAAAGATGACAGCCACCGGTAACACAAATCCGATCAACCAGAACAGGATTAGCACCAACTCGAGATCTGCAACGATCCACCAGTGCGCAGGCGGCTCCAACAGTTGTGAAACCCACCGCTGGAACTGATGCAACTTAGCGGTTCCCTCTCGCCCGCCTCAAACTTCGTTGAATGTGCCACTTTCGCCGTATCAACCCGCCCAGAACCATCAGAGGAAGTATTCAATCCC
>BNJU01005216.1_pt1 | contig 47352 bp, 53 predicted proteins | sample 8539281 | NCBI WGS metagenome assembly BNJU01 (sample SAMD00202456, study PRJDB9452) | human saliva metagenome | isolation source: human saliva | place: Japan
TGCGCGTCTGGTTAGCCTGTTAAGGTGATAACGGTCTTCTGTTCGCGGCGGCTAGAGCGACCGGTAGGCCATTGGCAAACTGTATAGTCACTTCACAGAATAAATCCTCAAGACCAAATAAATGAGGAAAGGTGCCCCCAACCTGGCCAGATGAGGACACCACACTAGGGCGCAGGAAAGCAGGGTCAATGCCTAGATATTCTCCCAGCCCCGCAGTAACTCTATTACCTACGGTCGCGGGTAGATTTATATAGTCGTTTCATGGTCGTTCCTTCTTCTACCTTTACTTAAGCTTTAGGCCCTCGGCATGATGAAAGCGCAATCTGGCAGCCGAACAAGCTCCACGCACCTAGACCGGAAATCACCCAGACTAGGCGCACAAGCGTTGTCCATACAAAATAATCAGCAATACCGGCGCAAACGCCTACATTCCTTCACGGCTATTGCGAGTTAATCGTTTCGATGATAAATTCTCCCAGTAAATCGGTATCTTTGAGGCGGATGTCAAGCCTCGATACGGTGCACTTTCTAGATGAACAGGTCGTTTCTTGGTTGGTCATCAGCCGCTGGAATTCTAGGCCAGACAGACGGTGGGTTTCAACGCTCAGGTGGCCGATACTGGTGTTCCACGTCGCCTGAGCTAGATTGGGCGCCGCCTTCTAGCTTTAAGTTGGCCGGGATGGCGATCTTGACATCGCCACCGACCGTGCTGGACTCATGGGCAAAATGCGGCGTCTCATCACGCTTGTTAAGAGCAGGTCGCCACTAATTAGGGTTAGTACCTATCGCCAATGGCTCTCACCACGCAGCAGTCGCTGTTGGTTGTTCGAGTTGAGGCGCTGGACTGTTGGCATAGTCTAGATCCCCATTGGTTGAATGGTAGTTCATACAAGTCTGCCGCCACATCGGACAGGCTCAACATCCCACTACAGTCGTCAGACAGATTTCTTTAGCTTCGACACCGTCTAGCTCAATATCTCGGTGGTCTCAATCCGAACGGTGTCTAAGTCCTGGTCTGGCAGGTCACTTCAATATCCGCTGACATATGGTCGTCAGTTACTTGCAGGACGTTGCCGTCGTCTAGGGAGAGGATACTGGGCTTGAAAATCTCTAGGTTAGGGATTTGAATCTACCGAAGAAGCTAGCCTTTGGACACTGACTGGAGACTTGATCCATATGGCACGAGTGACTTTGACATCGCCTCGTGATAACTTAAAAGTCTAACACCTTTAGGTCCTTAGCGTCAAAGTTAAAAGGTATGCCCATTCATTGCCTAAACGGCCGTAGGCCCGCACGCCTACGCGAATGTTTCACGCGCCGCCTTAAAGGCTGTGCTCACCACTTGGCCAATGACCCCGGCTCAGGCGGTTGGCTTTCGTTATCAATACGTTGGCCAAGTACGGTCGGCTTTCTGACCGAATTGATCCGCTCGACTGACGTGGTTTGGTGCCCGTTGGTCGCCTTCTCATTGACTTGGAAGGAACGAAATCGTTGAGTCGTTACTGAAGGGCTCTGAAGTTGAACTTTCTGGCTTGTAGGCCTTTGAGTTCTTCTTGAGCCGGTCAATCTTTGGGTCATGGCTCCAGGACTTCTGCCGCCACTTGGGCTGGCTTGTAGTTCTTCACCGAGCTCGCTCCAATTCTGCTAGAATCTCGAACTCTCTTGCTGTTGCTTAGCGATTAGAGGGCTTGGCCTTCTTTTTCCAGGCTTTCCTTCACCTCCTGGCGCTATGGCCGCCGCCTGCTCTTCCTGGCTGATGGAAGCTTCTGGTTCAGAGGCTTTGTGATGGCTCGGCTGACTTGCTGTCTTCTTTGGCTTATTTTCTGTTTGTCATCAAGGCTTTTGTTGGACGCCATAGGATGATTTCTTGGCCAAATTTGAGGCTCTTGTCGATGGCTTCTGACTGTAGCCTTGAGTTGTTCTGGGTCGAAGCCTCGCCTTCTGTCCTGCTCAGGTTCTTGGTCACTGGGCGCTTCTTGCTTGGCTAGCTTCCTGGTCCGTCACTTGGCTTGGTCTCTGAGCGTCATCGCCCTCTGCTTGGTCAGTTGATTTTGTTTGGGCCGAAGCTTCCTGAGGAGGGCGAAGGGCTTCATCCATAGTAATGATTCTGTTGTTTGACCAATTCAATGATTCTTTTCTTTCTCATTCATATCTCTCACTCAAATGAGGGCTTTTTCTTAACTACTACACCTTATTATGCCAGTTTTCCACTTGTTTGATAGGGCCCAGGACCGATATTTGCTCGGGACCTAGATGCAGAAAAGAGCGCCTGACAGGTCTCAGCCGCTAAGCGCATGACTTATTCTCAAGCTAAGCGAAAATATGAATTATTATATATTGAAGATATGATCGAGACCGCCAAGCAAAAGCCTATTAAATCAGGCTTTTTCAGCTCAAAAGACGAACGTTCTGTGAAATTCGTCCGACTTTGTGAAAAACGGCTAAGTAGAGACCGTAAAATCATGAGTTAAACCCTATTTATTAGTGTAACACTAATAAATAGGGACATTAACAGAATAAGACTGGGACGCTCGTCCCAGTCTTATTTTTATTTTTCAATAATGGTTTGAGGTACTGGCTTGGTAAGGAGCCCTTGACTTTGTCATTTTTCCGGTGTCCCGGTGGCGATGATTTGACTCACCGCGAACCCCGCCTTTCTGGCCCAAGGTCGATGACATAGTCTGTGGTCTTAATGACATCCAGATTGGCGTTCAATGACCACTACGGTGTTGCTGCTTGGACGAGGCGGTCGATGACCTCTAGCACTCAGGATGTCGGGCGGAAGCCCAGTGGTTGGTTCATCCAAGACATAGAAGGTGTTGCCGGTCGAAACTCGCTGCACCCGGCTGCCAACTTCATACGTTGAGCCTCCCACCCGACAGGGTGGTGGCAGACTGACCCAGGCCGATGTAGCTTCTAAACCAACATCTAGCAAGGTTTGGAGTGCGATGATTTTCGGAATGAGCATGAAGAACTCCACCGCTTCTTCAACGGTTAGGTCCAGCATCGTGATGTTGAGGCCCTTTGTACTTGATTTCAGGGTTTCAGAGTTATAGGCGACGGGCCACCACAGACCTCACAAGGTACATAGACGTCTGGCAGGAAGTGCATCTCAATCTTGTTAATCCCGCCACCGGCACTAGGTTTCACAACGCCCGCCCTGATATTGAAGCCGAAGCGCTGTTATAACCGCGCAACTTGGCTTCATTGGTCTGGGCAAAGAGGTCCCGTATATCGTCGAAGACCCCCTGTATAGTTAGCCGTGCGTGGCGTCCGGCCAATCGGGCTGTCGATCGATGTCGATAATCTTGTTCAAACTCGCAGCTCCTTAATCGACTTGAACTTTACCTAGGACGGGTCTTAGCCTGGTTAGCTCCTTGAGCAAGGCTCTGCTTGAGGATGGCAGCTGACCAAACTGGATTTACCTGAGCCCGAAACCCCGGTCACTGCTACAAAGCGGCCCTAAGGGAATTCTACAGTGACATTCTGCAGGTTGTTCTAGCTTTCGTAACGGTCACCCAGCCCTCATCTTCCTGACGACGGCTGGCTGGTAAGGCGATTTTCTCTGACCTGACAGGTATTTACCTGTTAAGGAATTTGATTCTTCATGACCTCTGGTCCCACATGCAACCACTTGCCACCGTGCTCGCCGGCACCCGCCCAATATCGATAATATATAGTCGGCTTCTCATGTCTTCTGTCACGTTCCACCACAATCAGGGTATTACCAAGTCCTGCATCTGTGCGTCTGTAGAGACTGAATCAGACGGGAGTTATCGCGCTGGTGGAGACCGAGAGAAGGCCTCATCCAAGATATAGAGGACCCCACTGAGAGTTGGAACCAATTTGGGTAGCTAGACGAATACGTTGCGCTTCCGCTCGGACAAGGGAACCAGCCACCTGACTTAGGGTCAGATAATCTAACCCCACATTATTGAGGAAGGTTAGTGATCGGTCACTTCCTTGATAATGGGTCTATAATGACTTTCATCGGCCGGCCCAAAGGTCAGGTTTTGAAGTGGCCAAGGCATCAATAGACAATTCGGTAGCTTGGGCAATATTGAGGTCCCCCACCCGAACTGATAAGGCTTTGGTTGAGACGCTGCCCTGCAGGCTGGGCAGATATGGGCTCGACCATGTACTGGCGCATGACTTTTGGTATAGTCGGAACCTGCACTGTTGTAGCGACGTTCCATAGTAATGACCCCTTCGAAGACTGTATCCACTGTCCGCCAAGTGCTGGTCCCTGACATTGGGGTGTAGGTGAATTTGAAGTCTGCGTCCGTCTTTGACCCCATACTTAAGGTCTGCTTGCTGGGACTTTTTGAGCTTTATATGAAGATCCATGGGACTCCTTCCTGTTCACAGAATTGAGCATCATGGACATAGTAGTTGGAACTGATTGATGCTCATGCGACAAAGGCCCCTTCTTCCAAGGTCAGATTTTCATCGGAATGGCCAAGGCCTCGTCCACTACTAGACGGGAACCTAGCCATCACAGCTTTGGGCAAAACGCAAAAGGCGCATTGAAGGAGAAGACGGGGCTCCAAACTCGCCCTATCTGAAGTCGCCGTAGCAGGGCTAAAAGTGTTCATTGAAAACGCAACTCCTGAATCATCAATGACATCGATGATGACATAGCCTTCAGATAGTTTGAGGGCGGTCTCTATGGAATCGAAGAGGCGAGCGAACGCTATCCTGATGACGACCCCGGTCCACCACGTCACGTCGATATTGTGCTTGGTATTTCTTTAGCTAGTTCAGCACTTCGGGACATCACACCCGACCATCCACTCGTACCCGGACGAAAACCATCCTTACTAATCTTTCTCCAGCGTCTCTGATGCGGCCTTTTGATTACGAATCAGAGGACAGAATCTGACACGCGTACGCCTGCAGGTCTAGGACTCCGTTGACCATCTGCTCAACGGATTGGCGTTGAATAGGAATATGGGATGGGGACAGGTAGCGCGATCGAGCATAGTAGCAGACGCAGGTAGTCGCTAATTTCGGTTACGGTTCCGACCGTTGACCGCGGGTTGTGGCTAGTAGTCTCTCGTCAATGGAAATAGCCGGTGCCAGACCTTCACAGAGTCCACATCTGGGTTTATCCATTTGCCCTAGGAACTGGCGGGCAGGGCCGACAGGTTTCATTGATAGCGTGCTGGACCTCCGCAGAGAGAGTGTCAGCCAGGAGCTCTTACTCGACCCGGAAAGCCCTGTCACTGGTACCAATCCTAGGTTAATATTTTTATGGGAACGTGCCCTTTGATTACAATTTTATTCTTTATTGTCTTTCCTCTGGTTCAATCTTACCTACCTATTATAGCACACTTAGTCTCTAGGTGCGGAAAATTTGTTCATAGCGCCGGACCCCAAGGGCTATGCACCGCTTGATAACAGAAACATTCTGGCTCATGGTCATTGACCAGCTAATGGCTTGGAGATAGGAACAGACCGTCACACTGCCTAAAACCGAAGCCACGCTTCTTGGAGGTCTTGGTACGCGATCGCTCCAGTCGCTTGTGCTGCTCCTGTAAGTGGAAAGACCACCTGCCTCCGTAAAATGCCAGATATAGGCATCGAAGCCGCCCCATTCCGCCTGAACCTTGAGAAAGGCTCAGTGCTTAGCACGGTCGCTCGAATCTTGCCCTGATGGCGGATAATACCCGCATCCTGGGCCAGGCGTTCGACATCTCTTCCTGATACTGCAATACGGTCATAGTCATAGCCTTCCAAGGCACGGGCAAAGTTAGCTCCTTGGATAGAACCACGCCAGGACAAGCCCATATGGAAGGATTCCAGGACCACCATTTGAAAAGGTCTAAACTCTGCGCGGGAGGCACGCCCAAACCTGGTCATGGTAGGCCTGTAATAATCAGCATATTGGCGGCTCCAGGCGCAACGTTTTTACTTTACTGTCCATGGTCCTTGCCTTTGGCTTATCATCCTGGTCATCTTCATGCGCTTAGACAAGTCGAATTGGTCGGTAGGATCGACAAATTCCTTCTTCTCTTCATTTAGACTAAGCCTAATTCTGGCCATGGCAGCCTCTAGAGTCTCTATCGTTTTTTCAACAAGAAATCTCATCTTTATGCCATAAGTCTTCTCTCATTAATCGGTCAGGTCGATAGGCCTGATAGACGCCTGTCAGCTCGGTAAGTCTTGGCCACTTGTCTAATGGGCTTGCTTGGCATTGAGGCCTTTGGGGCCATGAGGTCTGGACCAAGCTTGAGGTCGGTCTCTGGCTTCAGCTCAGGGTCCCGTCTCTGACCTTTGCCCCCACCAGCCACCAAGAGGACACATCGCCCTGATCTGGTCAGCTAGGCTCATGAGCACTTGATCTCTCACCCCGGATATAGGTCTCATAACGCTTGGTTAACCCTGCGTTATGACCACGGCTCGGTACGGCCCCAATCCCGGCGAATAGCCTGGAGAGCCTGCTTGATGCGATAGACCTGTAGAAAATGGCCGTCGACTCCTGGCCTGCCACTGATCTAAGGCAGCGACCTGGCCTTTCTGTCCCGGAAGAAGCCGCACAGGTGAAGGTCTGGCAGGATAAACCCGAAGCTATCTGGCGCTGTCAGGGCGGCATTGGTGCCCGGCAGAGCCTACCACTGCCAGTCCCTGGCCAAGGGCCGCATCCACCAAGGGATGACCCGGGTCATTAATCAGGGCATGCTGGCATCTGACAACAGAGCCAAATCTGACCTGCGCCAAAGCGTTCTAACAAGGGCTGGAGACGGTCAGCCTGGCTATGCTCATGGGAAGCTCTGCAGAGGCGTCTCAATCTCAAAAATGGTTTAAGAGTTTAATGGTATTGCGTATCCTCCGCCAGAATCAAATCCGTTCCTTGAGGTGGCGAATGGCCCGGAAGGTCATGTCTTCTAGTTACCAATCGGCGTTGGCACCAAGCAGAGGGTGCCCCGTCCGGGACCAAAAGCTCCGTTGTTCCATCTTGCACCTCCAAAGGAATAATTATGTTGACTGGCTGATAAGTGACGTCGCTCATGGCGGAAGAGATAGGTCTTTTCTGGCCCGGGTCAGTCGTTTAAAACGCGCCTCTGCCTGCATGCACAGAGAATCGGCTAGGCCGCTCTTCCGCATAGAGCAGGCGAACCGGCCGGCGCTGGCTTTGTTGGGTATACTTGGCGCCCTGCCATAGCATTATGACTGCAGTCCGCGCTTTCTAAGTCCACCGTATAGCCGGTATAGAGAGTATAGATCCGCGCAGTAGAGTACATAGAAAATACTGTTTAGTCGCCATAATAAATTGCCTCATTTCTGGGGTGTATGCATCCGGCCCATAATGACAATCGGCGGCTCCACCTTCAGGCCCTCCTGGCGCCCCCCTGCGTAGATGGCTTCAACCACACCACCCTGGCCACCTGGTCAGCCTTGCCATAGGCAAATTGCAGGCGATGCACACTAAAGCCCGCCCAGCAAGGTCTCCATCAAGTCACTCCAGGCGATCTGGCCGAGAGACACAGAAGAGCTTGCCCTCGGTCTTGAGGCGGGACGCTTGGCCTGGGCCACCCATTGTCTCCAGGGTCATAGACCCGCCGGGCAACGGCATGGGAGGTCAGGTGGTGCTGGGCCTGTTTGTTAGTGACTGAGAAATAAGGGGATTGCAAGGACAACGTCATAGAGGGGCGCTGCTGCCCGATGGTTTTAACATCCCCTTGAGAAAGTCAGCCGGTCCGTCAGATTATTGAGCTGGCAAGAGCGCGCCATGTCCACTAGGCCTCTTGCAGTTCAACTCGCATCGGTGTGACCGGCTGTTTTGGCACTCGAGCAGGAAGGGACGACCCCTGTCCCACTGCAGAGAGTCCAGACCCTGCCGTCTGGCGTCGTGCACTACAAAATGAGCCAAGAGGATGGCATCGACTGAGAAGGCAAAGTAGTCTGGATTTGTATAATCGATAAGTTCTCGGCTAGATAGTTCTAGGGTGCTGCCGGGCTTGGCAGTCAGTCATGTCTGTCACAGGGAGTCTCCTAGTGGTTGTCTCGCGGAAACTATCCAGGAGGTTCTGACAGAAGATACACTCTTCGCCTGGCTCTCGCTTCATACCATAGGTAATGGTAGATGGTGGATGCCTTCCCGGTAGAAGGTTGCAGGCGTCACGTCCCCGCTTCCGTTGTCGTTTGGCTGGCGCCGCCTGACTAGTCTCTCCTGATGCTTATCTTCTTGCTCTTGGGCAGATCCGTCGGCGGCTGCTTGCTAACGACCGATGCTAATCTGGGCATTGGGCCATGGAATACGATTATCTTTCATGGGAAAGTTCTGTTACCTGCGCTTGAGTTGCGCCACGGTATCACTTAATTGGGCCAACTGACTATCCATTAGGGCCAGAATCTGGGTCAAGTTTGACTCTATCCATTAGCACAACATCCTTTTCATTATCAATAAGAGTGAATTAGCTAGTTTAGCGCCCCATCTTAAATCGTAAGACGTCACCTGTTCTAAAAGCCAACTGAGGGGATACATAGCCAAAACTGTCTGCTTAGCTTAGCAAGAGCTGAAGGACTCGCAAGAGGTCAGCTTGGCTAGGCAGGCCTTGTTTGGCCAAGTCGGTCAAGAAATGCCCCTGGAAATCATAAGCTGCCGCCTGGTTAAGAGCTGATGGGTCAGACGGTCAATAATCTGCTAGGTCCAAGCCACCTGCTGGGTCAGGTCGCCTTTGAGTCGAGTCTGCAGCAAACAGCGCCATGGGGTCACCCATCACTAGCTGGCGATACCAGCCATTCCAGGTCTTGATGGCCTGCTCAAAACTGGGTCGTTTCTAGTCGCCGGTCCAGCGGGCCACGGCTCTTCTCTGAAACCTGCCAGAATCTGGGCACGAACGGGCAAGATGCCGTGAGCCTCCCAGTCTGCTGCCTGGCTTGGCGGTCATGCCCGACGGTGACTCGAACCCGTGACAAAAATAGTCGGCAGAGCAAGTTAGCACTTGGGACTCCAGAGAAGAGATAGACATTGTCCACCGGCTCTCCAGGATGGTCAAAGGGCATTGCACGAAGAGGCGTTGAGGTGTTCAGCCTGCTCAATGATCAGCAAAACTCACCCCTGCCCTTCAGCGGGACTCGGCCTAACCATTCCTTTGAGCTCGCGGACCCGGTCGACCTTGAGGTCTGGCCTTGAGCTCTGGGCACATAGATATCGGCATATCATCGGTTATCGGTAACCAGTTGACGGATAGTCCCTGGGTCGCCAGCGCTATCTCGCAGAAATACCCTAGCTAGGCCGTCATGACGGCTCGCTGCTGGTCATGTCCCCACCTGTCAGCAGGTAGGCAGGCTAGTGGCCTCCTCAACCTGTCTAAGCAAAACATAAGCCTTGAGGGCTTCGGACGCCATAGGTAGCTACCAGTCGCCGCCCTAGAATTGGTGGAAGCTGATTGCAAGACGAAGACGGTCGCCCCCTTACTCAACTTTGTCAGGTAGGTTGACAGCTGAGTTCAGCCCCATATCCAAATGGAGCGGAGCGCTGACATATTGTTCACGCGCCTTAGAACATTGGTCAATAATCTTCAAGACTTCCTCAATCCGTTCTTCCTCAATCCCAATCGTAAAGGTAGTATTACTGGCCTGTAAGAAACCACCGGTGGTGATAACCTTAGCACGGACATTGGCATCAGAGAAAGCGCGGCTCACCTGTTTTGGTCTTGATCTCGAACAATAGCACAATTAATTTCATCAGGATACCCTTCCTCTCTGTCTCTAGAGGGCAGGCTGATGTAGAACGTCAATAGCAGCTGGCCACAACCGGTCTCAGTGGCGCCTGACCGTCAATAACCTTAATACGTAGCCAAGGAGGCTTAGCCAAATCTAGAAAGGCCTGCGGACCCGGTTATGGAAGTCCAGGATCTTGGTCTAGGCGGTCATATCGGCGCGACCACGAGCTCGATGAATACGGGCTAGGCCCACCCCAGCCGGGCACATCGATTAAGAGGGTCAGAGCCGGCAGCTGGTCTTCTACCGCAAATTGGTTAATGGACCAGATTAGATCCACTGAATGTCGCGAGCCTACTACTGGTAAGCCAAGCGACGAATCCACGAAGCGGTCACAGAGGACGATTTTACCTGACGCAAGGCGGGTAGAATCACTGACCAAGTGTTGACGACGGGCCGCTGCAAAACAAGAGGGTTTCGTCCGTCGGGTCCACGGCAGCGTGATCCACATCCAGAATGACCCGTCTAATCTCTTCCGCGATGGGCACGCCCCCGGCTCGCGAGTAGTCAGGACTTGATGGCCCTGGCCTCTCAAATAGGCGGTCAACCCGCAATCACACTGTTTTGCCGGCCCCATCAGGACCTTCAAGGGTTAGGTAAACTTTCTGGAAACATGCCTTTCCTCACTTTGTCTTTCCACTATAATTCACGTCGCCCTTCAATGGCCCGGAAGAGGGTCATCTCATCGGCGTATTCATCGTCACTGCCTACCGCCAAAACCGTGAGCTAGGCGGGTCACCCTATACCAGCTGGCTAGCAAGCGGGGCCACACAGGCGGTCGCTTCCTTCAGCCGTGGCATTGTGGCCACAATGACTTCTTCAATCTCCGTCTCCTGCAAACGACGCAGGAGCGAAGGAATATTCAAGTCTTCTGGCCCCGTGCCTCCATGGGTGATAAAGATCTCATGAAGGACATGGTAGAGGCTATGACACTCATGCATTCGCCCATGGACATGACATCCTGGGCATTTCTTACCACTAGACCGTCTTGTTGTCACGACTTTTGATCGGAACAGATGACGCAGAGCTCGCTGTCCGTGATATTGCCGACAAGTCGGCAGAAGCGCAAGTCACGTTTGACTTGAATCAGGGCTTGAGTGAACTTCGCGTCACGTCGGACTTTTTCATGTCACAGACATAGAAGGCCAACCGAGCGCTGTCTTGGCTCCAATACCTGGTAATTTGGTAAAACTATTGATTAATCTCGAGATAGGTGCAGGGTATTGCACTGTACACCTCCTTTGATGGTTTATAGGCTAGAAGGGTGGTTCATGCCTGGGTGTGTATTTACCCAGGCGATTCCGTCGTTGGTCCACTTGTTTCAAAGTCATCGTTAACCGTTGCAAACTCACCAGATCTTGTAAATATCTCGATATCATCTGGATTCAGTGTCGGCGCTAGGTCCAATTCTACCAATTTTCTCATGTTGACTTTGACGGTCACTAACTGGTTAACATCTTGAGCTTGGAAGATAGTGGCTTCAATGGCCGCTGCCCTTGGTCATTTCCTTTGCATTTTTGATGCATCATGCCCTTGCATGTTGCCCATATTTCCCATTCCACGCATCTTTTATATCTCCTTTAATGCTTGCTTTATTTTCGTAATCGATGTCGACCATCTTGACCAAAGAGGGCCAGGCTTGCTGACAACAGCAGTGGGAGGTTGTCCTGATCTGGTGCTCAAAGAAGACAGGGTCAACCGTGGCAAAGTCCTCCTGGTCCACTCACTGAGCGGACCTGGCGCTCCCATTGGCAGACCAAACAAATCGGGCTCTGCCCACTTGCTCTGGCGCCTTTTTGGTAAGTCCATCATGACTTGTTCCAGGCTTTGGAAGTCGTCTGATGGTGGGCTGGTTTGTTCAGCTTCCAGAGGCTCCGCCTCTAGGCTAGCCTAATAGGTTCCAGCTATCGCGCCACTTGATTGGGCCTCCTGCCTGGTCATAGAGGACCTTATAGGTCTGACGCACCTGACCCACTCTACCTGTAAGACAAAGGCCAGGGCGACTGGCGGTCAAAGTGACGAGCCAGTTGGCGGCTGAGTTCTGGACGAAATCAGCATCTTGTTGACCCGACCACAAAAGTCCTGGCTTTTGTAAAGCCAAGAGAATACGTTCAGGACCTGCTGCCTGCACCTCTGCGCCCGTCAAGCGCACACGGTCTTGTGGTGGCAGGGATTCAGCCACAGCCCAGCCACTGGGTTGGCCGACGTCTTGACGTGTGGCTTCATTGAGGACGGCATAGACGGCATCCGTGTCCAATGATAGGCTTGGCGCTGGCCGCAGAGGACGCCTGCGCGGCACCCGCGGCTGGTCATCCAATTACTGGCGCTTGAGTGGCTGTGGGCCCCACTTGAGTCAGGAGCCCCTCGCCCGCAACGAGCTTCTAATCGCTAACCTGGCTTTCCTCTAGGGTTTGTACTCAAGTGGACAAGTTTTGCTAGTGCTCTGACTCAGGCCAGCAGCTACCGGCTCATTGGCAACCTCCTCTTGGCCAACTCAATGGTGGCTACTTCTACGAAGAGGGTCGGCCTGTGTAGCAAAACGCATTTGGTTTGGGCGCCTGATTCAGTCTTTCAATTAGATTGTAATAGCGGTTGTCCCCTGCTCGACGCAGAGGCTTTGAGTTCTGCTTCGGTCAGGGAGGGTGAAGGTTGTCTGGAATTCAAGGTCAACAAGAGGTCCCGGCAGAAGAGAATTAGTCTCCAAAAGCGGTTGGCTCACGGTCCTTGAAGACTGGCCTCGCAGGATGCTCATGGCCTTAGGGCCCATCCTGGGCTCGCAGGGCAGCTGCAGGTCGATATAGATCGAGCTGTAGACAAGGACCCCGTCACTTGCAAGGCCGATTGAACGGTCACCATGAACGATATACAGGACAGAGCTTTGCTCATCAAACTTAGGGCTATCCCGCATCCCGCCATTAGCGGCTCTGCGCAATCACTCGCTAGCTTCCGCTTCAAAGTCAATCCCATCTTGTTCCAGAATGTACTGCACGCGACCGACTAAGTCGGCCTGGCTCATGCGGCTCGAAGTCGAAGCGTTGGGTCCAAGGAGACAATGGTGGCTGGAATCCATGAGGTTCCGTCGTCGCTAGGATGAGAACCTGGAGCCGGTGTCTTTCTAAGGTTTTGAGCAGGGCATTAAAGGTCCTGCAGTGGTCAACATATGGGACCTCGTCGATGATAAACCTTGTAGGTCGTTTCTTGACCTGGCGCATAGCGCACTTTGTCCTGCAGGTCACGGATTTCCTCGACGTTGTTGAGGCGCGTCAATCTCAATGCACGATCGCTTACTGGCCAGCTGCACTGGCCAGCCAATACTGGCAAAGCTCACCTGCTGCAGGGATTGCACATCTGTCTCGTGTGCAGTTGGACCGCCTTTGGCCAGAATCTCGGCCGCAGAGAAAGTCTTCCCTGTTCCCCGTGGCCCGCAGAACAAATAGGGCGTGGCTTAATTGTTGCCCTGACCCGCATTTTTCAGGGTTTCGAGCGATGAGGTTGTCCCACCAACTCGTCAAAACTTTGGGGCCGCCAGACCCGATATAAGGCTTGATAACTCATTGTCCACCCTCCTTTAAGGCACAGATATTTCTATCTCATTATAGCACACCACCCTCTATCCGCCAGGGCGACTTAGAAACTCCATTTGGTTCTTATGGTCTCCCTATTTATCTATTCTTATAGATAAATAGGCAGTTAGACAATCTACGGTTATTTTTCTTAACATATTTTCAAATCTAGTCTTTTACGGAGCCTCTAGCTCGTTTTGTCTTCATCCTAAGAACGCAGGCTGGGACCTAATCAGCCTTTGGCTCTAGAGTCGTTCATTATAACGTTTGATATAAGCTAAGCTTTCACTCACTGTCACTAAGGCCATGTAGGCGACAATAAATCAGCAGCAAGGCGACAAAGCACGGCGCATTCAATGGTGCCATCTTGCGCCAGCTAATGGCGTATAAGGCATAGATAGTGAGAAACTGCAAAAGTGAAGTGACCATCAGGGAGAAATGGTAGGGACTGCACAAAAGGCAATTTTGGTGAGCGTAACATATAGATTACCATGGTTTGCGATCACGGACTGAATGAACCAACCAGTTTGGAATACCATGAGTAAAGTAGGCTGGATCAGCTGACTCAAAATAGCTGGGTTCGCAATCATGCCCAATCAGCAGAACATCACCATAAAGGTGATAATGTCAAAGATAGACGATGCTGGCCCCATCCGCCTACAAAAGCGTGTAATGGATTTTGCTGACCATGCCCGTGGCCTCTTTTGAGAAATTCAGGACTCACATTGTCAAAAGGTAGGGCAATGCAAGATAAGTCATAGACCAGATCGAGCACAATCAGATGCATAGGTGCCATCGGTAAGAACACCTAGGGTGAAGACGACGCAAACAAGAGGGAGAAAATATTACCAGTTAGAGCTGACCGTCATCTTTCGATATATTTGGTCATCGTTGGCGTAGACCTTTACGGCCTACCACTAAGCTCTACGACCAAGAGGTCCTTGTTCAATAGGATCACATCGGCCACTTCCTCGGCAATATCAACCGCCGTATCAACAGAAATCCCCACATCTGTCATCACGCAGGAAGGCGTATCATTAATGCCATCCTCTATAGCCGACCTTGTGGGTCTCTTGGCTTTGAGCAGGCTGAACACACGGGCCTTTTGGTCTGGTGAGAGTTTATGAAGATGGTAATATCATCAACCAACTCATCCTAATGTCTCATCGGTCATCGTGCTGGTTGATTCGTCCTCTAGCAGAATGTGATCAACATCTAATCCTACCTTTCGCAGACTGGTCCGGCAACCTTCTCATTGTCCCTCAGTCAGAATCTTTAGTTGCTAATGCCATGCTCGCGTAAAGTCTTGGATAGCTGGAGCTCGCCGAGGGCTTAGGTGATCGAGGAAGCTAGATAACCCATAAGAATCATGTCCGGATTCATCTTCGACCGTGAAGGCGTTGGTCGGGCTGTCACAATTCTTGTAGCAGACCCCAGACACGTAGCCCTTGGCCAGTTTGAGATCACCTACTGGCTTGTAGGACATCAGCACGAATCTCATCCGTCAGCGCCATAATCTCGCCTTTCATCTTTGGACATAATTGGAAATTGACAGTATCCTTCTAGGGCACCTTTGGTCACTACGTGACTATGGCTCTTCTTCGAACGATGTATCACTCATGCGACGACGTTCAAAAGTCAGCGGAAGTTCGTCAATTTTGTAACGACTGGCTAAGTCCCGTAGGTCCTCGTGTTCTAGGGCTTCTTTTCCGTACGCCCACTAATGGCCCGATCCAGAAGATTCTTAAGTCCTGTCTGGAAGTGGTGGAATTAAGATAGTACCTTAAGGACACCTAGGTCTCAACTGCGCATGAATGTCGCGAGACTAGATAATTTCGTCCTGGGTTAGAGTACCGGTCTTGTCTGTACAGAGAGAATGTCAATAGCGCCTAAATCCTGAATGGCGTTGAGCTTCATCACGACTTTTCTTTGCTAAGGATGACAGAGCTTTGGCCAGACTGGCTAGACAATCATCGGTAGCATCTCAGGTGTCAACCAACTGCCACACTTAGGCAAGACCCTGCTCTAGCCAGTCCGAATCGGTCAGTCTATTAATACGAAGACCACCGGTACTAAGACTAGCATCAGACGTATGAGCAGCCAGAAATGTTGTTCATCTCCTTCCCAAAAGGTTTGCCTGTCATAGGTGTTCAGCGTCTTCAATCCGCCCAATCAAGGTATGGTTCCTCAGTCACCGGCCCGAAAGGTAGCCTGCCTACTACGCTGGACCCATAAACATTTGTTGCCCGCCCAATGGCCTCTTGTTAGCTTGACTAGGTCAGCAGGGACAAGCCTTCATTTAATCAGCCTCACCTGTCAGGCTGATTGTTGACGTAAAAGTCGCGGATCTAATAGTAGACATCTGCCGGAAGCATGTCACCGGCGCTTAATTTAACCATCCCTACAACCAGTTCATCAATCGGCACTCACCTCTTTTCAGTTCATCCGACGAGTTACAGTAGCAGTTAATAATCGCTGGATAAATTGCTGGCAGCTTGGTCACCTTGAGTTTTTAAAGAAGGAATAGCAACGATACCATAACTAAAACAAGGATAATAATAGGGTACTTGATCTGTCACCAGGTTGGGCTAAATATCACCAGGAGACTGGCAATAATCACAGAATGACGGTGAAGGGTTAATAAGGATTCATAACCAGAGACTAGCCTGGTTGGCTTGGTAATGACATTCTCACTCATAAGTTTGATTGACTTCAACTTGCTCTGGGCTCAAGCCACGGGGAGCCCTACTGGGTTAGAGTTCCAGCTGGTTGCATCAATAAGCAATTCAAACGTTCTTTGCCAACATGGGTTCACCTCAATTCTATAGGTTACCCAAATAGCCAACCAGGGCGTGTTCAGCGCCCTGGCTTCGGAGAACAGCTGGGTCAGTATTGGTTCACTATCGGCATTCGGTGCTGAACACCTTTCAGTTGAATTTTTGCGTAGGCACCAAAAAGACTTACCCCTTTAGCGGCTTAGACCATGACAAGATAAAGTCGTCTCACTCTTCTCATTCATCGTCCAAGCTTTAACATCATAGGATGAAATGACGTTAATGCCGCCTCGACAGCAACTGGGTTAACCAGTCCATGAAGTGTCTCCACTTTGCGGTAGTCATCTGTATCCCTATGGTAGTCTCACCTACCGAATTGCACCTTAGTAAAGGCTAATATTTGCCTGTCAATCAAAATGCCCTCAAATGGTGCATTTTTATCTTAATGGCCACGATGTTTTTCTCGGGACGTTTAGCCTGCTTAAGGCAAATTGGTGCTTAAAAGCTCGCGTTTATTGGCGCTTTGACGCTTTGTCTTTGTTGTCGGGTCTCTGTTGGACCTTCAAGGCAAGCTGAGCCTGGTATCATTACCGATGCCTCTACTAAGGCGTTTGGCTTTGGCGCAAGAGACGCTTGGGGTTGTTTTGTGCGGGTCTAGCTTTTCTGGTCCACTGCCGACCCAAGTCAAGTCTTGCCAGATACTGCATGCAATAAAGCCGAGGATTAGTCGGTTCTTACCGCTGTGTAGGTCGCCACCCGCTTGGCTCACGCCATTCCAAGCGCCCTAGCCAAAACCTGTCGAAATATATCAGAGACAGATGCTTCAGTCATAACAGTCCCTCCTTTTTGAATTCAAATGAAGGACAACCCAGGAGGGCATACTGCTAGCCAAAGCAGAATCGGACTACCAACCGATTCATGTGTTTTTACTATTCTACCTTAGTATACAACGTAGTATTAAGAAAAACCATTATATCATATATGGATATAATGGGCAGTTTGATGGTACTGGAGCAACAAAAATAAGCACATGGCTTTGTCACTTATAGCTGCTACCCGGTCCACTCGAATTCATGACGCCATTATTTACTTTATTCTAGCAAAAGCTGATTCAAATGCAAGATGCAAGCCACTAGGGCCTAGGCTAGCTATTTTCCCTATAACGAGAAAAGCTAGAATGACCTCAGCTTGTTTTACTATTAGGCAATGTCGTTGCCACATTGGCCCGTTCCAGCAAGACTTAAGGTTATTGGCTGGTTTCACCATGTCTCCACGCCTCATCGGTAGCTCCCCATACCGAGAGGTTACCAATAAGACCTGATCAAATCCCAACCGCAGATCGCAACCTTCACCGCACCAAGTCCTTAAGAAGAAGAATTACCTCCGTTCTCTAAACATCTACATGCCCCAAATAATGAATTCAAAGCTAATAATGGCATCCACATCCTGCAAACTCACCGCGCGCGGTGTTGACCATCATAGCGGCTTCATTTGCTGATAAATTTCCTTGGTGATGACCTTGCCATTAGGCTGGAATGCAGGCGCGTGAATGGAAATCGTCTGACTTAGCTAAGAGTTCATCTAGTTCTGCTTGGTGCAGATATGGTGCTACCCCTCTTTTTGGAAAGGCGTCGTAGCTGAGATTCGCACTTTCAAGCCCATGAAGAGGGTTGCGGTCGTCAAGCCTCAATCCGGCGAATCCTCGACCGCACCAACGGTACTAGTTACGGATTTCCTTGGCAAACATTTGATTGTCTACACGGAAATCTTGTTGGCCTGAGTGCGGTTGATGGTGTAGTGTAAGCTACGTTACGCAAGAGGGTCGTGGCTACAAGGTTGAAACCAATTCAGAAATGGCGTTAGGCGAGTAGAAAGGCACATAGCCAACTTAAAGCCCATTCCTCGTAGGCCACATCGATATGGTTAACACTCGACTGAGTCCGGGTCAAGACATATTCTACGCCCAATTCCTTGTAGATGTCCTGAGACTTCCTTGTTAGCCCAGCAGTTGACACCGTGAGATAAACCCGGCGTGCAACCAGCGGCTTGACGCGCTTCTTCAGGCCCATTCAAGTAGTTGAAGCTACTGAGATCAAGTCATAGCCAAACCTTTTGATTGACGGCTTCACGCGTGGTGATCTCGACGTCACGGACGCCATGCTAATACTTTGCACGATATGCTCCTTTATAAAGAGGAAAAGAGTAGGCCGAGGTCGGAGGCCCCGTCTACTGTGCCTAGTGCTGCACTGATTATAAGCCTGCGAGATCCCTTGTCCTACGACAATCCAGAAGATAATCGCCAAGATGCGAGGCTTTCGGTCGCAAGAGGGAGGCAATGTTACTGCTAGAACCGCTCACACGGTCGAGATTGCTGGCATAAGCCACCGCAAACCGTTGCGGGTGGAGTTGCTAACGATAATGATCCCCATATAGCGCCTCAGCCCATTGGCAAGAAGAGTATGATGGCGAAGATCAGGGCTACAAAAGATAGCGAGGACAAAAGAGTAATTTAACAACTGAAGTAGTACAACAACTTTTTCTTTGACGGAATCTAACTTCAGATGTTACCCAAAAACAACAACCAAAAAACCAACCCAAAACAACCACCACCACAAACAAAACACACCACCTCTTAGATCCACAACATACTTGTAAAGAGCCTTGAAGAGCCAGATAAGGAGATCTCTGCAGGTCGCTTAATCACTGTCATGTTCCCGAAGACAGACTTAAAGGTTCTTCTCCCGAATTTGTGTGCTCATAATGGATCAAGCCGTATGAGTAGAGGAAAGACCCGGTAAGCCAAGTTGAAGATATTGGCACGAGTAGCTAAGGTTGCGAGTAAAGGCCGTTAATACTGACACCTGCAGAAAGGGTGGTTGACCCAAAGGTTAGTCAGAACAGACAAGGTGGTCTTACGGTCGTCCTTTTCCTCAACGAAGAAAAGCTCACCTGGGACAATCCTCAGAATCACGTAGGCTACAAAACCAAAAGATAAAGACGTTGCGCCCCTTGGTGAAGGTGTCATTATGGTGGCTGTGAGCCTTAAAAGTAGCGGAATCGCCACTGATAGGATGGGTTACTAATGACCTTGCCGCTCTTTTTCGTCGACAATATTCTTCTTACGAATATAATGACCGACTGGATAATAGAAATTGTAGAAAATGTTCTCTGAAGCTTGGGGTTGTAAAACCTCAACTAACATCAAATACTTGCAATTGATAATGCCTCCTTAAATAATTTTGAGACGGTCTGGACAATCAACATTCCTATTATTACCACAAAGGAGCGCCTTGTTGACACTTTTATGAAAAAGTTCATTTTTTACAAACAGCTCAAATCCGCCTTCTAGCCAAGAAAAAAAAAACGCTCAAGACTAGCCCTTAGAGGGCTGACTTGGCTTGATTGATTTAATGATAATTAGTCCAGCTTGTCCATCGCTTCTTGACATCTTTGCACAACTTGCGCTTAAGTGCGGAAAGTTTTTGAGCTTGTCTGCTGGGCTGATGCTCCCTAATGACTTGCGGTTGGTGAGTTGAAGCGGCTGTCTTCCAAAGAGATTCGCGGGACTGCCGGCACCGCGCCCAAGGTGCGCAACCGTAGACCACCTGATCCACCGCGATAAATGGTGGGCGCCCACACACATAGAGCGGTTAAGGTCACATAAGTGCAGCCCTCTGGGCATGACGCCCAGAGGCTTGGTTGGCAACCTCAATAGCCGGAAGTTCGGCGTGGGCCGTGGCCTGGTGGTTGACCTCCCGCAGATTGTAGGCTGGAAGCCAGGAGGACGCCGGTCGCCACCAGGAGGGCGCCGATGGGCACTTCGCCCTGCTTGGGCCTGGTCGGCCAGTTCTGAGGCCCGCCGCATCCAATATTCGTGCTGGGCCAAGTCGGTGGGTGCCAGTTGGCTTGCATCCATCATGACCTCACCCCCTTATGTTCCAGAGCCAGGTAGCTGACAATCAGATCTGTCAGATGTTGCAGGTTGAGCCTCTTCTCCTGGTAGTGTTGCTGAGGCGATAGGTCAGGGTATTGCGATGAATATAGAGTTCGTGTAGCCGACCAGGTTGCCCTGATGTTCAAAAGAGGGTCTCGCAATCGTCGCCGCGATAGTCGGGATTGTGCTTTGAGGACATCGTGCAGTCGATCCATAAACGGCATACTGCTTTGGTCACCGCGCCCTACCAGGCGTAAGAGGACTGAGTTAGGGGGCACAATTTCTGGCTCCATAATCTGAGACAAATACTGTGAACCAGACGGCCATCTTGGAAATGGGCCACATAATCCTGGTCCAACTTGGCTACTAGGGCTGACACAACCTCGGGTCACCGTCTAAAAGTCAATGTCCAAGGTCTTAGTAATGTCCACCAAAGGCGCTAACGTGTTCCATGCCCTCGAAAGGCAGACTAGCCAAACGATTAGCTTCATCCGGAATGACCACTAATGGCTTCCAGAGAATCTTCCAGGGTTTGGTCGCCACAAGACTGGGTCGAAGGTCTCTGACTTGGCCTGCATAATCAGGAGATACAGACCAGACTGCCCCTGCATTTGGCTCTCCAGTGGCGACCTTCTAGGGAGAAAGGCCCGCCAGGCCTGTTGATGTGGCGCTTCCACGACCGGCGACCTGAGGGTGTGGCCTTGGCCAAGCTCATCATAAGCAAGAGTTCTTCTTCCTTGCTAGTCAGGTCAGCCTGAGGAATGGCTAGGCCTTGATCCCCAATTGACAATCAGATAGCTGGCAGCACCGCATCCGGTGCGACTGCTTGGGCCTGGGGATAGAGTCTTGCAGTTGTTCAAACATGGGCCGTCCTGTCTTGATTATTTAGGCTTTGGCTTTGGGCTTTAGCTTAGCCTTGCTTGAGCCAGCCTCATGGTCCTTAGCTAGCAATGTTGATCTTACCGGACCGGCCACCACGGTCACCGAGTCCCAGGTGACAATGCCGCCGCTAAGCAGCACTCACTGAGTTGGTCCTCAATTTGTTTTTGAATCGGCACGGCGAATGGACGCGCCCGTATTCTGGGTCGAAGCCGGCTTCGGCGATAAGTCTCACCGCTGTGTCGGTCACCCGAGCCTGATGGCCAGTTCGCCTAGGCGCTTGATAATATCCTTAGTATGGAGCTTCACGATTTGGCGAATTTCTTCCTTAGTTAGAGTGAAGACCACCGTTTCGTCAATCCGGTTGAGTAAATTCTGGACGGAAAGAACGCTTGAGCTCTTCACGAATACGTTTTTCCATGGCCAGGTGGTCAGAGTAAACTGGCTTAGCCCCAAAACCGACGGATTTCTCATCCCCGCAGGGCGGTTGGCCCCTAGGTTAGAGTCATGATAATGATGGTGTTGCGGAAATCGACTGGCGCTCTTGGAGTCAGTCAAAATGCCCGTCGTCAAAGACTTGGAGCAGGATGTTAAAGACATCTGGGTGGCCTTCTCGATTTCGTCCAGAGAATGACAGAGTAAGGTTTTTGGCGACCTTCTGGTCAACTGGCCTTTCTTCATGGCCTACAGCCTGGACAGGCGAACCAATCAGGCGAGACTACGGTGTGCTGCATGTACTCGGACATGTCGACCCGAATCATAGTTGTCTTGGTGAGTCAAACGATGAGCGTGGGCCAAGGCCTTGGCCAATTCGGTCTTACCAACGGTTGGTCCCAAGGAGGAAGGAACCACTGACGGCCTCGGCGCCCTTGAGGCCAGAACGAGCCAGCAATAGCGCGTGACAGCGGACACGGCTTCTTCCTGGCCAATAACCCGTTGATGAAGCTCCGCTCTAGGTTAACCAGACGTTGGCTTTCCTTCATATTTGGGTCACTGGGATGCCGTGTTGACAGGGCCGACTGAGCCACTTGTTCTCATTCACGACTAAATGTACTGGTCGTGGCCTGAGCCCTGGGCTTTGCGAGCCCGGCCAGGCGTTTTTCCAGTTTTGTTCGGCTTCAAGCGCTAGGCTCGCTCTGGGAACTTGCGGCCAGCACGGCTTCTTCCTTATCTGACTGCAACTTGGCCATTTCCTTCTCGAGGCGAAAAGGGATCATGAGAGACGGCTTCTTCAATCCGGAACCTAAGTACCGCTTCATCGATTAAATCGATGGCCTGTCAGGCGAGAGCGTGACGTAATGTAGCGGACACTAAGTTTGACCGCCGCTCAATGGCTTGGTCGGTACGGTCACGGCGTGGTGAACTTCATACTGGGTCTTGAGCCCTTGCAGAATCTGGATGGTTTCTTCGGGCGTTGGCTCGTCCACTTGTACCTTAGAGAAACGACGTTCCAAGGCCGCGTCTTTTTCAATGTATTTCTGGTATTCACTCAGGGTCGTCGCCCCAATGACTTGGATTTCACCCCGTGCCAGGGCTGGCTTGAGGATGTTGGCTGCATCAATAGCCCCTTCAGAGCCACCGGCCCCAATCAGGGTATGGAGCTCATCAATGAAGAGAATAACTTGGCCGTCGGCCATGACTTCTTCCACAATGCGCTTCATGCGCTCTTCGAACTCACCCCGGTACTTGGTCCCGTACCCACCGTGCTCCCCCATATCCAAAGATCATAAGGCGCTTAGCAATATCGGCCGGCACGTCGCCTCGACACGATGTGTGGGCTAGGCCTTCTGCTCAAGGCTGTCTTACCGACCCCGGGTCCCCGACTAGGACAGGGTTATTCTTCTTACGACGGCTGATGATTTGCAGCATGCGCTGGACTTCCTTCTCGCGGCCCACTACTGGGTCCATTTGGCCTTGCTTGGCCATTTGGGTCAGGTTGCGGGCAAAGGAATCCAAGGTTGGTGTCTTTACTTGGCGCAGTCTCGCCGGGTTTTTGGGTCCGCGCTATATTGCTTTTTGGCCCATTGGCATCTTATCAATGCCGATGGCTTTAGTAGACGGCCTCTTAAGGGCATCCAGAGTCGGCGTCTAGATTGCGTAAGATTAAGGTCGCCAAGATTTCTTGTGGCAGCATGGCTAATAGGAGGTGCTCAGTCCCAATTTGGCGTGCGCCCAAGCGCTTAGCTGTATTGGAGGCATCCATGATATTTTTCTTGGCGCGCGATGAATAAGGTAGGGTTACTTCTGCAAGATAGGGGCCTCTACATCGCCGTGGATGGCCCGCAACTCGTTCAGAATCTAGTTCCGGGTCACGCCAAATTCACGGAGAATGACGCCGGCAATCCCACACGTTCTTCGCGGGCTAGACCAATCAAGATATGCTCGGTCCCAATGGCTGAATGGCGCACTGGTATGGCCTCAGCCGCCACGATCATGACTTCGATGGGCTTTGGTAAATAGTTCTTCAAACATCGCGTCTTCACTCCTTTTCTTAATAGCTGTGATTTCTGAGTTGTTGCAAAAAGGTCTTGAGCAATTGGGCGCGAGCCGCCTGTTCCTGCTCACTGATTTGATGGAGGACGGATTTTTCAATCACGGACAGGATTAAGGTCCCCTCGCGGTTGGTAATCAGGCCCTTGCCAATCAAATTCTCAATCATATGAATGCCGTTGCGTTGGCTAATCTTATCGCCCACTCAATTCAACTCAGCTGATCAATCAGGTCGCCTCGTCGGCCAATTCAATCTTGAGAATGCGGATATAGCCGCCATTCTCGTTACTTTTCTCGACCAGGTAGCCATGCTCCTGCAAAAGCGTGTCTTGATGACATAGTCATTTGTGACGGGACACAGTCGAAGTGCTCAGCGATGTCACTACGTTTGATTTTTCGACATGCTCTTGGTAGCTGAGAAATTCCTTCAAACTAGCCTCTACGATGTCGGTCATATTGCAGCATTGACATGTTACCCCTCCTTACATTGACTCTTCTTTGACTATTGTACACCAATCAGACCTTTTGCCAACCTAATTGCTTGACATAGGGTAATAAAGAAAAAGGAGCCTGAGGCCCTTTTATATAAATGATTATATATTTGCTTTTTCATAAGTGGCCGGGCAAAAATCCCGGTCTGACAGGCTTTGTCAGCCAAAAAGGCGAACGTTTCTGGCTTATTTTTGACTTTTTCTGTTCGTAACTCCCAAAAGCCAGAAATTTTTGATCTCAAACCCTATTTAATAGTGTAACTAAACAGGCTAGCCTCTTGGGCCAGGTAGGCCACCAAGGCATCCAGGCACTGCACCAGCTAGTGATCCAAGACTGGTGACGAGCCAAAGCTCTCATAACCATCCCGGCCTCGTCCTAGAAGTCGTTGGTCACGCTGATAAGTGGCCTCAGGGTCCAGTCCCTTGACTGCTTCTTCGACCTCTAAGGCCGGGCTTGACTGTCAATCATACGATGAGGATAGTGGCCGGATTCAGGCCTCCTTTGAGGTCAGAGCCGTTACTTCCAAGACCCAGAGCTCAGCAACCAAAGGGCAGAAATGGCCAGAGCCTCCTCATAGGTCACCGGCCCCTGATCCAGACCGCGCGCGGACGCCTCGCCCATTAATGAGGCTAAAGTCCACTCTGCCGCCCCTCTGTCTGCGCGCACGCTGCCATAGGCTCGGCAGACCAGTTGGCTGAGATTGGTATGGCCCTGACTCAGGGCTCCCGACTGCCATCCAGGGCCTGACGATTTTGGCCAATGACCTGGCTAATCTGCGCCTGGGCCTGGCTTTTGCACAGATTTGAGTTCTTGGCTACCGGACGGGCCACCTTGGCATAATGACTCTAGGGTCATGTAGTTGGTAGTGGCCTAGCTGGTGGCTACCATCCGGATAGAGCCAGAGACTGAGTTCGCCCAAGAGTATACCATAGTAGTCACCTGCACCACCAAGGTCTAGGCCGACTCAAAGGGTCGCTCTGTCACCGTATGGGTATGGCCCCGGATGATGCATAAGAAGTCCGGTCACTTCTTGGGCCAAAGCTATGTCCGTCTCCATAAACTCAGATGGCTTAAGAGAACAAAGTGGCTTGCGCCCCAGCCCTGACGGGCCAAGGCCAGGATTCCGTCCTCAAGGCCAGACGAGGGTCTCTTCAGCCAATCAGCCCCCTGGCGAAGAATTATCCAGAGTCCAGGGTTGTGTCGCTGAGATAGCCGCCGGACACCGTCCGTCAGGTCATAGAGGCGGTGAGGCGCCACTTGTTGCGCCGCCAAGTCAGCCAAAAGCCGGCTCCCGGCTAAATTCCAGGTTACTGACACAAGGCACTGGCTTGGGCCAGATAGGAAGCCAAAAAGCTAGGTCCCAAATCAAATTCATGGTTGCCAAAAGTGACCGCATCATAACCCAACTGGTTCAAGAGGGCACTTCGCTTGACCAGAGCAAGAGTCGGAAAGTAAGGGCCACCACAAAGAGGTCCGCCTCAAAGAACAAATGTCGGCTTGCATACTGCGCACGCAGGCCTTTAATCAGATGGGCGGCGGGCCAAATAAATCCAGAGAGGAATGGGTGTCATTGACAGCGGAGTATGCCGAGTTTTATAGCTTGCATGAATCAATCGCTTTTTCTGCCCAGGCCTGCTCTTGTTAGGGCTACTGGCGTTTGGAGTAAGGTCTCGAAGAGGATGGTTCCGGCCAGGTTAGCATGAGCCGACCGAATCTTTCTACGCGCCTTGGGCGCATCATAAATCTGAATCAGTTGATCACCGAGTTTAGCCAAAGGATGATGGGTCAATGGTCAATAGGCCACAATATGGGTCCCTTTGGCGAGCCTTTGAGTAGGGTCTCATTAACCGTCTTGTTGGCCCCCAGCCTGTAGGAGAAGACTCACGATGACATCTTCTTGGTCGCAATATCGGGAATGCGTTCAATACTATACTCGTTCGAAGAAGTCATTGGCCCATACATCAATGAGCTTGAGCTACGGTTAAAGTCAGACATGGCATAGTAGCTAGACCCAATCCCCACGCAGAAGACCCGGCGCGTCGCAAGACCCGATCGGCTACCGACTCGAAATCAGCTGGTCTAATAGGGCCATGGTCCGTTGGAACTCGTCCGTCAATTGGGCCTTCATCAAGTCAAAGTGACTGGCCTCCAGATGATGGGACTCCTGATTGGACTCCTTGCTGGCTGCAGGTCATACTGAGTTCATTGAAGGTGGCATAGCCCTACTTCTTTACCTGCCCGTACATGGTCATCGAAGCCGACAAATGCAGGCAGCCCAATGAACTTAGGGTCTGGGCCTCGATATTGTCCTGCTTCATGAGATAGTCGATGACTTCCTGTTCATAGACCGATAATTCTTCATAGTGAGCCTTTAGATTGACGAAAAACATGTCATCCCTCCTGATCCCCTAAGGGTTTACATTTTCCTATTGTACCACAGCCTGGAGCCACCACAAAAATTTAGAGGTACTTACCTCTGGAGTCAATTTATCTTCCTTGGAACTTTTTAGCACATTTTAACTAAAGCGTTTACTGCTAGAATAGACTTATCAAATTATGGAAGGAGCGACTAGCAATGAGTCAAAAACAAATTTGTTTATGCCTTTGAGCAGTTTGGCCGATCCTTCCCTCTTACCTGTTTCGGTCTTGCCAGGGCCAGGGATTATTAAGGGGATTGGGACTGCCTTCTCTAACTCAGATACCTTGAAGATGTTCCCCGTTCTTCAGAACCAAATCTTCCAATTCATTATGAAATTCTTTATTACCTTAGGGGACACAGCCTTCAACAACCTACCTATTATCTTCGCTGTCGGCGTCGCCGTTGGTTTAGCCAAACGCGAAAAAGGTTCTGCTGCCCTATCCGGGGTGCTCGGCTTTATCGTCTTACACTCCGTCCTCAACTTCCTCCTAGTCCAAAGCCATAGCTTGGTGGACACCAGCAAGTTATCCAGCGCTGAAGCTAAACTAGCCATGGCTAATGCCATGCAGACTAAGGTCATGGGGATTCAGACCCTGGACCTCAGCGTCTTTGGTGGGATTATCGTCGGGATTGTGGTCTTCTTCGTTCACCGTTGGGCGGTTAAGAAACAATTACCTGCCCTAATCGGCTTCTTCAGTGGTCCACGTTTCGTACCGATTGTAACCATCGTTGCCATGGCCTTTGTTTCGGTTATCCTCTTCTTTATCTGGCCACCAATCCAACAAGGGATTTCGATTTTGTCCGTCTTCATCCTGAAGTCTGGTCCGCTAGGTACCTTCCTCTACGGGCTAGTTGAACGGGCACTCCTACCATTTGGTCTCCACCATAGGCTGAACTGGCCAGTACGTACCCGACTGAATTAGGCGGGACCTGGACCATCAATGGCGAACGCGTTGTAGGTACCATCAATGCCTACCTAGCTTCCCTTGCGGATCCTAACATTACTTCAATCGACCCATCCATTACCCGTTTCAACGGCGGGAAATTCGTTTACTTCATGTTCGGTTTATCTGGGGCGCCCTACGCTATGTACAAGACAGCCGATCCTAAGAAACGCAAAGTCGTGAGGTTCTCTGCTCTTCACAAACTCTGGTACTAGCCTTCTTAACCGGGATTACCCGAACCAATTGAATTTACCTTCTCTTCGTTGCTCCAATCCTCTATGTTGCCCATGCCTTCATGGCGGGTGCTCTGTATTAGTAATGCACCTCTTGGGTGCGGGGTGGCTAACCCCAACCGGTCACGGTTTTATCAACTTAATCATCTACGGCGTCCTGCAAGGGCCTCAAGACCCACTGGTGGTTGGTCTTCATCGTCGGCGTACCTTGCTTCATCCTCTACTACTATGTCTTCCGCTTGCTCATTCTCAAGTTCAACTTGAAGACACCAGGCCGTGAAGATAGCGATGAAGTCAAACTTTCAAGCAAGAAAGAAGCGCGCGAAAAACTGGGTGTGACCATTAACCAAGTCGGTCAAGACAACAGCAACAATGACTTACACCCTGAAGACCAAGCCCTGCTAAACTCAGGCACTGCCATGAAGACCATTCCTGACAGTCCCGAAGGTATCTATCAACAAGCCCTAGGCTTGATTGCCGCTCACGGCGGCCCTGACAACATTGAAGAAGTCAACGCCTGCATCACCCGCCTGCGGATTAATGTCAAAGACAAAGCCCAAGTAGATAAAGACACTATCGTTCACCAACTAGGTGCCCTAGGCTTCGCCGAAAACGACATGCAAATGCAATCGATTTATGGCGCCCACGCCAATGTCTTGAAAATGGAGATCCAAGACATCCTCGGCATGGAGGAATAAGTCATGCGTAACCTCTTTGTGACAGACTTAGATGGTACCTTCGTCAAGGATTCTGTCACGGTCAATGCAGCTGATTTGGCTGACCTACCATACCGCCAAAGAGCTGAGGACTTCTCCATCGCCACTGGCCGCTCCTGGCAGAGATCCAGTACATTGTCCAAGGCAATGACCTCGATGTCACGCATATGATTGGCTTTAACGGCGCGGTGGTTACCCGCTATGCCCCAACTCCCGGCCGAGCATCACTTACCTGAAGACGTTACCCCCAAGCTACTGGCTTATTTCAAGGAGCACAAGTTAATCTTTGATGCCTAGACGGTCAACGTCGCATTGGTAACTTCGACCATGAGCATAAGCAACGGCTCTGGAATATGCCTTTGATTTGCTTGCCAGACCCTTATCCGGCCTTAGAAGGCCATCGCCTCTACAAGGTCAATGTCCGCCCAAGGGCTGAGACCGCCGACTTCTACCTAGCTGACCTGCAAGCCAAGTTTCCTCAACTGGCTACCTATAAATCAGGCTCTACGTGACTAGAAGTAACGGGCCCTAAAGGGTCTCCAAGGCCTCCGGCTTTAGCCATCATCCGGTCTGACTATGACCGCTCTGGTAGTCTTTGGCGACTCAGGAAATGACAGCGACATGTTCGCAGTGGCTGACATCTCCCTATTGTATGAATCATGCTCCAGCTGAGGTTCAAGCCCAAGCCACTCACGTGGTAGCTAGCTTCGCTGACGCCATGGCCCATTTCCAAACACACTATCTATAAAGCCTCAAGGCCCGCCTCACTTCCTTCACTTCCGCGGGTATGAGACAGCAGCTAGCCTCACTGGGCTAGTCATGCCTTTTCTCCTATCTATCAATCTATCTATTGATAGATAGGGTCTGAAGCCCCTTTTTTACGTGCTGATTTAATCACAACTTTTCAACTTCTCCTCTATTTCCTGGCCCGACCCAATAAAAAAGAGGACGGGGATTCCTCCGTCCTCTTTAGCTTATTGTAAATCCAGGAAACTCACGGTCTGCACAGGGCACATCATAGTAGGGATCTTCCCGGCGGCCTAGGTAATCCTTTGCTTGTTGTGGGAAGAGGGCATACATGAGTAAATCCTCGTCAGACTTAGCGTAGTCCTTAATTTCTTCCCGCAATTCTGGTAATTGCGGCTCAATCAAGTCAGCAGGTCGTACTGTTACAACTTCTGCGTCCCCAATAATGGTTTGCTTGACTTCTGGATCAATCTTGGCTGGCGCTTGACCGTAGTGGCCTAAGACATAATCCTTGATTTCCTTAGGCACCATCTTGTAGCGCTCGCCAGAGATGACGTTCATCACTGCCTGGGTCCCTACCATTTGTGATAATGGGGTTACCAATGGTGGATAGCCTAAGTCAGCCCGTACTTTTGGTACTTCAGCAAGTACTTGATCATACTTATCAGCCAAACCTTGTTCGGTTAATTGGCTGAGCAAGTTGGATAACATACCGCCAGGCACTTGATAAATCAAGGTCTTAGGCTCAGTATCCTTAACCTTAGGATTGAGCACACCTTCAGCCCGGAACTTGTCGCGGATGCCGTTGAAGTCAGCTGCTGCCGCTTCTACTTCTTTCATATCCACACCTGTCTTGAAACCTAAGTCTTCTAAGGCCAAGACCATCGATTCGGTGGTCGGGTCAGTCCCGCCAGAGAAGGATGACAAGGCTGTGTCGATAATGTCGGCCCCTGCTTCCGCTACCTTGAGGTAGGTCATCTCAGAAATCCCGCTAGTTGCATGGGTGTGGACTTCCAACGGTAAATCTACCTTATCCTTGATACGGCTAACCAATTCATAACCAGCTTGTGGTGTTAGAACCCCTGCCATGTCCTTGATACAGATAGAATCTGCCCCGAATTGGGCCATGCGCCCTACCAAGTCCACATAGTAGTCTAGGGTGTGGACTGGGCTAGTGGTGTAGGAAATAGCTGTTTGGGCTAAGCCCCCTGCTTCCTTGGTTGCTTCAATCGAAGTTTTTAGGTTGCGTACATCGTTCAAGGCATCGAAGATACGGATAATATCAATCCCATTTTCGACTGATTTTTGCACGAAGAGCTTAACTACATCGTCCGCATAGTTACGGTAACCTAGCAGGTTTTGACCCCGCAAGAGCATTTGTAACTTGGTGTTTTTGACCGCTGAGCGAATTTGGCGCAGACGTTCCCATGGATCTTCATTTAAGAAGCGGATGCAAGAGTCGAAGGTCGCACCGCCCCATACTTCTAGGGCATGGAAGCCTGCTTGATCCAAAGTTTTCAAAATTGGCAACATATCTTCCGTCGTCATACGAGTGGCAATTTGGCTTTGTTGGCCATCCCGTAAGACGGTTTCAGTGATACGAATTAATTTGCTCATAGTTTATTCCTTTCCTTAAGGGGATTCAGTCTGGGCCTCATAGTTAGCGACGGCCTGACTGATATAGGCCTGCATGTCCGCTACTGAGTGTTGGCGTGAGCGTGCACACTGCTTGGCGTCTGCTTGGCAGAGGAAGCACTGGCGCGGGGCCAATCCTAGCTGCCGGCGACTGATAGGGCAAGGTATGCCTTCCACCAGTTCCAGCACATCCAAGTCCAGTAGGCGACCTAAGGGGTGCTGCCTTTCAAAGGCCACTAAGTGGCGCTTGAGCAACTCAGCCTCCTGGCTGACCACCCAATAGGCCTCTAGCCCTGTCACTGCCTCTAGTAGATCTTGGTAGAGGACCGCCTCTTGAGCCAAATGGTCACTGACTAGCTGGGCTAGCTGGTGACCTATTTTAGACAGGCCTTCAGAGTTTTTGACAGGGCCCGGCGTATTGAGGGTCATAGAGACCAAGACTGCCGGCGCATAGGTCTCGAGTAAGTGGCTCTGGCGCTGGCCCCGCGCCTCGCGGGCTGATAGAACCTGGCCCAAATGGACCTCAGGCCCATCAAAGAGTCCCTTAGACATTGCGCACCACGTCGATGACACTACCGTCACGATATTCGATGACCGCTACGACCTTGTCCCCGTATTGAATCGGTTCTGGGTTGCCCACGATGCTGTAGGCTTTTTCTTTGAGTTCTTGGATGGTGTATTGAGGCACCTTGAGAGACTTGAAGTGCTCGACTAAGTCTGGGCGATTAGGGTTAATGGCAATCCCAATCTCAGTTACGACTACGTCTACACTAGTCCCTGGCGTTACGACCGTGTTAACAGTGTCTACGAATGTTGGAATGCGGCCACGTACTAATGGTGAAATCACCATGGACATCTTAGAAGCAAAGGCGGTGTCACTGTGACCACCTGAAGCTCCACGAATAACCCCGTCAGAACCGGTCATGACATTGACGTTGAAGTCAGTATCGACTTCCAAGGCAGACAAGATGGCGACATCCAAACGGTTAACCATGGCCCCTTTGGACAGTGGGTTAGCATACATGCTAGCGTCGATTTCGTAGTGGTCCGCATTGCGACCTAAGGACACTGCCGATGGGTGGTCAAAGTCTTGAACGTCGATGACCTTCTCAACGAGGCCTTCTTCTAAGAGTTCAACCATGGCATTGGTAATCCCACCTAGCACGAAGCTGGCTTTAATGCCGTCTTTAATCATTTGTTCGCGGATAAAGCGGGTTGCAGCTAGTGAAGCACCACCCGTCCCTGTTTGGAAGGAGAAGCCTTCCTTATAGTAAGGAGAACCTGTAATCACCTTAGAAGCATATTCCGCAATCAAGAGCTCTTTAGGGTTCTTGGTGAAGCGAGTTGCCCCCTTAGCAATCCCTTGAGGGTCCCCAATGGCATCTACTACGACCACATAGTCTACGTCTGTTTGCGGAATGGAAATTGGGGTGTTTGGATATGGTACCAAGGAGTCAGTGATGACCACTACTTGGTCGGCATATTTAGCATCAATCATGGCATAACCTAGGGAGCCACAAGTCGCTTTCCCTTTGGTCCCGTTGACGTTCCCATATTCATCAGAACTTGGGGCACCTAAGAAGGCTACGTCAATGTGGATGTCGCCTGCCGTAATGGCACGGGCACGTCCTCCGTGGGAACGAATCACCACTGGATTCTCCATAATACCGGAAGAAATCGCAGGCCCTAACTTGTCACGCAGACCACTAGAGGTAATGTTGGTGATAACCCCATTTTTGATGTGGTCGATAAGGGGCTCGTGTACGTTGGCAATTGAAGAAGGTGCGATGGAGAGATTTTTGATCCCCATTTTGGCAATTTCGTCCATGACCATGTTGATGACATAGTCCCCTTCACGGAAATGGTGGTGGAAGGAAATGGTCATGCCGTCTTTGAGGCCGGTCTTTTCAATGGCTTCGCGAAGGCTGCCCAAGAGTTTTTCTTGGCGTGGTTCAACGGGCTTTACCTTACGGCTTGAAGCTTCATAAGGTTTAATCCGTGCCAGCTCTCCTTCATAGACGCCGTATTGATCGGCGATTGCTTGTGGAATTTCACGTCCTGCTTTGTTGACTACCATCTTAAATTTCCTCCTCGCTAATGAGTCCCGCTGCTTTGGCTAGGGCAATGACCCGCTCAGCGCGTTCCACGATTGGCTTGTCGACCATTTTACCTTTGACTGAGATGACGCCAGAGCCTTTAGCTTCAGCTTCACGAATCGCCTCAGATAATTTCCTTAGATTGTTGGATTTCCTTCTCAGTTGGGGCATATACTTCATTAACCACTGGAATTTGGCGTGGGTTGATGACCGATTTACCATCGAAACCTAATTGCTTGATGCGGGTGACTTCCTCACGGAAGCCGTCCATGTTGTCTACGTTAGAGTAGACGGTGTCGATTGCGGCGATCCCTGCGGCACGCGCTGCATGTAGAATCATGCTACGAGCGAAGAAGAGTTCTTGGCCATCAGGGTAACGGCGAGTCTTCATGTTGGTCACATAGTCTTCCGCCCCTAAGGCAATCCCAATCAGACGGTCAGATGCCTTAGCAATCTCACGAGCATTTAGTACCCCTTCAGCTGATTCGATGGCGGCCATCATCTTAGTGCGACCAAGAGGAATATTATTTTCCTGCTCGACACGGGTAATAATAGCATCGACATCCACGATATCTTGGGCGTTTTCGGTCTTAGGCAGACGTACCACGTCAACCCCAGCCAAGACTACCGCTTCGATATCTAGGGCACCGGTAGTGTCCAGCCCGTTAATCCGTACAACGGTTTCGACATTGCTGTAGTCAAAGGTTTTGAGGGCGAAGTGCACCAAGGTGCGGGCAGAGTCTTTTTCCTTGAGGGAGACTGCATCTTCTAGGTCAAACATAATAGAGTCAGCCCCGTATAGTGGCGCATCGCGTAGCATAGCCGCATTAGCACCAGGGACAAACATCATTGTTCTTCTTAAGCGTTCCATGAGTCAATCTCCTTCCAGTTATATTCTGATAAGTCAGCTGCACGATGGGCCACCGTAATGGTCCGAGCTTGGATGGTGCAATCTAAGGCACCCTTATCAACTGCCACTACTTGGGCTGACTGAATGCCTAGGCGGGTCAAGGTGTCTTCAATGACACGACGAATTTGCGCCCCAAATTGCTTTTCGACTGAACTTTCTAATTGAATGTCAATGCGTCCAGCATCACTCGGATTCAAGGTAATCATAATATCGCTTGATTCCAAGGTGCCAACAACTGCACTTTTTTTAATTTCCATCTTTATTCCACCTTTTCTCTCTGGGCGTCTTGGCCCAGTAAGTCTTGTGACTGTATGTAATGATAGGTTGACTGTGGGACTAGGTTGACCCAGTCAGCTAGCTTCCCTGCTTGAATCGCTGCCCGTACGCGGGTCGCACTAATAACCTGGCCGTCCTTTTCTAGACGGGGGATAATCTTTAGGTCTAGGTCCTGACCGAAGGCTTGGGCCAAGGCCTGATTGTAGACTTGGGTGACCGGCGATAGGGGTTCTTCCCCTACAAAGCGAACGGCAATCTCTAGACTAGGCGCAATGAACTGCTTGAAGGCTTGCGCATCAAGTTCTGCCTGACCTGAGCCACCGCCAAATCCGCCCTTTCCTTAAGGAAGTAGGAGGGGAAGGTAGCCTGCGAGACCATATAATCACGGCTAGGCAGGACCGTAACATTGGCCAAATCTGCCACCCCGGCTTGGACCATTTTGAAGCGATCTTGCGCGCTAAAATAGGACCGATCTTCGGATACCACGAAGATATAGAGGTGGTCACATGCTGATAAGGCCTGCTCTACCAAATAGCGATGGCCTAGGGTAAAGGGATTGGCGTTCATGACGATGGCCCCATTTTGGGAACTGTCCACCTTATGCTGAGTCAAATAGCTCAGATAGTCCTGAAAGGACGGAAAGCCCTGCTCCATAAAGAGCAAGGCTTCGGTTTGCGCCAGAAGCCGAAAGCCCAAGGCCTTAAAGTAAGGAAGATTCTTTGGTTTAGTATAGACGAAGCGATTGGTCAAGCCTTCCTGGTCCAAACGTTCCAAGAGGGCCATAACCACTTGCGTCAACAAGTTCTCTGACTGATAGGCGGCGCAAACCACCAAGCACTTGAGAATCTTGCCGTCCAAGGACCCAGTCGCTGCCAATCGTGCCCCATCATAAATGCCGATTGTATAATCGACCGTTTCCTGGTCACTCAGATTAGCTGCCTGCATTAAGGTCTGCCAATCTTTCAAGGCTTGTGGGTCACGATCCAACCAGAGGCGTCTGGTCACGTAGCCGTCCATTTTGCCTTAGTCCTTTTCTACTGGGAAGTACTTGATGAGGAGTTCAGATGCCCCGTATAAGATACCGAGAACTAAGAAGACCCCACCCATCCCAATCAGCATGAGTTCAAAAGCTTGTCGTAAGTTATCTAAATTCATAAGTGTTACCTCGCAATCTTAGTGGATGAAGTAAGACAACAAGAGCCCGCCGGCAATAACGGAGGCAATTTGCCCAGAAACGTTAGCCCCTACAGCATACATCAAGATGAAGTTTTGAGGGTCTTCTTCGGTTGCCATCTTTTGAATCACACGGCTTGACATTGGGAAGGCAGAAATACCAGCCGCCCCAATCATTGGGTTGATCTTGTCCTTGCGGAAGAGGTTCAAGATTTTGGCGAAGATAACGCCCCCAATAGAGTCCATGATGAAGGCTACCAAACCAAACAAGATAATCATTAAGGTTTGGACATTCAAGAAGAGGCCAGCTTGCATCTTAACTGAAATGGTAATCCCTAAGAGGATTGACACAATGTTAACCAATTCGTTTTGAGCGGTTGCGGATAAGCTATCTAAGACACCACACTCACGTAATAAGTTCCCGAACATGAGGAAACCTACCAATGGTAAGGCGATTGGCGCGATAAAACCAGCTACGATGGTGATAACGATTGGGAAGAGGATTTTAGTCATCTTAGATACGCCTTCAGCATGGTAAGTCATGCGGATCTTGCGTTCTTCCTTGGTCGTTACTAACTTAATAGCAACTGGTTGAATGATTGGCACTAAAGCCATGTAGGAGTAGGCTGCAACCGTGATGGCCCCTAAAAGATGAGGTGCCAATTGGTTGGCTACGAAGATAGAAGTAGGACCGTCAGCCGCACCGATAATCCCGATAGAAGCTGCTTCACGAATGTCAAAGCCCGCTAATACTGCGACTACGACTACGAAGAAGATCCCGAATTGAGCTGCCGCATCAAAGAGCAACATGAAAGGATTTTTGAAGTAATGGCCCTGAAGTCAATCATAGCTCCAATCCCAATGAAGATAAGTAGAGGGAAAAGTTCAGTCTCAATCCCGGCGCGGAAGAGGATGTCTAAAACCCCATGTTGGGTTACGTTACCGACGGTTTGGTCTAGGACCCCTGAACCTGGGAAGTTAACCAGAATCGTCCCTAAGCCCATTGGTACAAGCAAGGTTGGTTCGTATTCCTTCTTAATCCCCAGATACATGAGCAGGCCACCAATGACCATCATGAAAACTTGACCAATGTTAATGGTCGTAATACCTGAATTAATGTTTCCACTGTTTGTCTCCTTTACTGACTAGATTAGTTGATTGTAATGAGGGCATCACCTGGGTTAACTACTTGGCCGTTAGCCACATGAATCCCTGATACCACCCCTGCTTTAGATGCTACAATTTCATTTTCCATCTTCATGGCTTCTAAGATCATTAATGGTTGGTTCTCAGCCACTGTATCCCCAACATTAACTAAGATGCGGAGAATGGTCCCTGGCATTGGGGATGGCATAGCATCTGTTCCGGCTCGGTGCTACAGAAACTGGAAGACTGGCGTCAGGGTCGGCTTCTGCCGCTGGCTCACTAGTCGGTGCACTGGAGCTGGAGCTACTGGTGCTTGCGCAACTGGGGCAGCTGGCGCTACGGCCCCAATTTCTTCCATTTCTACCAAGTACTCTTTGCCGTCAACTTTGATTTTGAATTTGCGTAACATATTGTATAATTCCTCCTAAATAAATCCATAAACCTTATGTGCGTTTTTTTGATAAATGTGCTTGACCGCCCATTGGCTGTCAGGGGCGTCCCCACCGTAATGGCTGACGCAATCACCGATACAGTCGTCGCTTCGGGGTTGCGTTTTAAGACGCGCTTGACCACGAATTGACTGTCGGGATAATTGGCAGCTGCTAGAGCAGAAGCAATCACGCTGACTTCTAGCGCCTCTTCTGAGTCGGCGCCACATAGGTCGCTACTGGCTCCCATTCTGCCTCAAAAGCAGCCTTGTTGAGCTTGAGCTTGCGCTTGGCTCTCTGCTTTCCTCAGCGCTGTCGGCCGCCAACAATCGTCTGAGTAGTTCCATTTCTTCACTCCCTTCCAGATTAATCTACTACTTGTATTATACCCTAAACTAGCGCTTACACTAGTCAAATACTGTTCTTTTTGTGTTCTATTAGGCCAAGATTTTGATTTAGTCTTCCTATTTAATCATGGCGTCTTTTTTGGCTATACAAATTTCCTAACCCCTTGTTTTTTAAGTGTTCTTTTTAGCTAAAGCCCTTTCTTTTTGTCTAAACATTCGCTATGATACAGGCATAAAGTAAACGCGTTCATTTCATGGAATGGACGTGTCGGGTCTAGGTCAGAAGGTTTTAGCGACTTTTGGCTCCTGCCCATGCTATTATTATTTTAATTTCAGAAAGGAAGATATGATGTTACTCACAGTCTTTGCTTATGCAATGATGGTTGTCTTCATGTATGTCATCATGAAGAAGAAAATGTCACCATTCACTGCCCTAGTACTCATTCCACTTGCTTTTGCGCTGGTAGCAGTCTTAACTGGCGTGGTCCAAGATGTCAACATCGGGACACTGGTTCGCCAAGGTCTCTTTGGCAACAACTCCAAGGATAAACTCACTGCAATGAAAGGGACGGCTGAAACCGGGGTTATGCTCCTCTTCGCCATCCTCTACTTCTCCCTCATGTTAGATTCCGGTCTCTTCGACCCAATCACTAACAAAATGATTCGCTACGCTAAAGGCGATCCAATGAAAGTCCTCGTGGCTACTGCCATTGTTGCGGCCGCTGTTTCCATGAACGGTGACGGAACTACCACTACCTTAATTTGCTGCTCGGCCTTCGTGCCAATCTACAAGAAACTCGACATGAAACTCATGAACTTGGGTGTCTTAGTTATCTTGCAAAACACCATCATGAACCTCTTGCCATGGGGTGGCCCAACCGCTCGTGCCATGTCCGTCTTGGGCGTTGAAGCCGACATCTTGGGTTACTTAGCACCAGGGATGGTTATCTCTATCCTCTACGTGATTTTCTTCGTTGCCCGTGGTATGGGTAAAAAAGAACGTGCCCGCTTGGGTATCAAGGAATTAACCGACGCTGAGCTAGATGAATTGACTACTATTTCTGACCCTGAAGTCTTGGCTATCCGCCGTCCTCAAAACTTCTGGATTAACGCCATTATGACCCTCGTCCTAATTGGTTGGTTAGTAGCTGGCTCCTTCATCGACGCTATTGAAGTCAAGCCTGTTGTCCTCTTCTTAATCGGGACCGGCTTAGCCATGATGATTAACTACCCAGACCTCAAGACTCAATCCAAACGTATTGGTGAGAACGCTGGGGATGCGGTACAAGTTGTCCTCCTCGTATTCGGGGCAGGGGTCTTCATGGGTCTCTTCCAAGGGACAGGTATGGCTAAGGCCTTGACCGACAGCATCGTCCACATCATTCCACAACAATTAGCAGGCTTCTGGAGCTTGATTATTGCCCTCATCTCCGTACCAGGGACCTTCTTCTTAACCAACGATGGTTTCTACTACGGGGTGCTGATTCCATTCGCAGAAATCGGTCGTCAATACGGCTTCACCGATATGCAAATGGCCTTGGCTTCTCTCATGGGGCAAGCCTTCCACCTCTTGAGCCCACTGGTTGCCTTCATCTACCTCTTGCTCCGCTTAACTGGCTTGGACATGGGCGAATGGCAACGTGAATCTGCTAAGTACGCCGCAGTGGTCTTCGTTATCTTCGTGGTCACTATCGTCTTGATGGGCCACATGCCACTCTACTTAGCACAATAATACCTAAGACAAAAGAGCTAGGACTAAGTCCTAGCTCTTTTTTTGTGTCCCTATCAAATTGTGCTAACTTATGCACGTAAATTTCCTAACTCAGACCCTATCTATCAATAGATAGATTGATAGATAGGGTAGCAAAGCAAGATTGCTTGGTTAGAGTTGGGAAGTTGGCTGCTCCCAGAATTCTGGTACCTGAGCCAAGATCTCATCAGCTGTCTTCAAGCTAGCTTCTTCAATGCTCACGCCCGTCTTCTTAAGATAGTAGCGTACCAAGTGATAGCCACAGCTATAGCCTGCTGCATAGGGCAGACCGACAGGGCGCCCCCCTTGCACTTGGGTCAATTCATCCCCGTAGAGATAAGGAGCGGCCCCATAGAGGTTAGAGATATCAAGATTAGCCTTAATTTTGGGCTTGATTAGACTGTCTAAGGTCGCCAAATCGGTCTTGGTCACCCATGGGCCTAGATAGTCGGGCCCATAGAGTTTTAGCACGAAGTTCTCAGCCAAGCCTTCTGCCACCATAAGCTCCTTCAGGGCCCCTTGTTGCCAATCCACAAATTGGTAGCGCACATTATGGTTACATTCATGGGCCAAGGCCGCTGGCAAACGTCGCAAGGTCTCCTGGCTTGGTACCAAGGACAAGAAGATGTAGCCCGGAATCCCGCCTTCACCCAGATAATTATCATTGAGTCGCATAACAGGACTCTCCGCCTTGCCTAGCAAGATCGCTAAGACATACTCTTTGCATGGTGGGTGGATTCCTGCCTGTTCGAAACTGTCAATGGCCAGATGGAAAGCTTTTTCTAGCTCCTGATAAACTGAATCGTCTAGTGCATCAATATCCGCACTATGCTCAGACCTTAGGTTAAAGGGCGTTAGATTGGCCAAGCTCAAAATCTGCAGGGCATCCGCCCCCTGTCCAGCTTCTATACTTAAACCCTGGCGGGCAAATTTCCCCCGAAAAGGCGCTAAAACTTCCTTCCTGAACAAGGCTTCGCCCTGCTCTGGGGATAAGGTCAAGACTTGTCGATAGACTTGATCTGTACGAATGATCTTTAAGTTCATGATAATTCCTCCTTTTTCTTTATTAGTCTACACCTTAACCTTACGTTAGGGTCAAGCCCTATGTTATACTAAATACTAGATTTTACTAAAAAGGAGGAGCAGGCATGATTTATCGGGTCAAAGAAGCTGCTCAGTTAGCTGGAGTTTCCCCTCGAACACTCCACCACTATGATGCCATTGGCCTCTTACCAGCTAAGAAAGAGGCCAATGGCTACCGCTATTACCAAGAAGAAGATTTGGAGCGTCTCCAGCTCATCCTCTACTATAAATACTTAGGTCTCTCACTAGAGGACATTGGCAAGTTGCTAGAGGCTAATAGCACTAATTTCCTCCAACTTCTGGAGCAACAGCTGACTCAACTACAATCAGAGCGCCATCGTTTAGATACCTTAATAGAAACCTTAACGGCTAGCATCCAAGCTAAAAAAGCAGGCCAGTCCCTATCACCACAAGCGCAATTTCGCGGTTTTAGCTATCCAGATATGCTGCCCTATGTTAGCCAAGCGCGACAAGATTACGGCCTAGACGTCATGATTGAGGCTGAAAAGCGCCAAGAGGGGCAGAAAATAGAGGTCGCCGAGAAGTTCAATGCGCTCTTTCGCCAATGGGCTCAGCATTTTGAGGCCGGACTTTCAATCGAGTCGGAGCCTGTCCAAAGCTTATGTCAAGAACTCTACCGTCTCCTCAATACCTATGCCTTTGACTGCTCCCTGACCGTCTTCGGCTACATTGGACAAAACTATCAAGACAATCCTGATTTTCGCCACAATCTCAATCGCTTTGCTCCCGATTTAGCAGCATTCGTCAGTCAAGCTATCCAATATTTTGTCCGCCACGCTAAATCCTAAGGGCCCTAACAAGGTCTTGGCTTGGCTAAAGTCCCTATTTTTAGGTATAATGGACATGATGACATCAAAAAGAAAAGGAGAATCCCTATGTCTGCGATTATCGAGGCGGTCAAACGCAACTTAGATATTACTCAGAATAAACCCCTCAAGATTTCGCTCTACGAAGCCTTTCGTAAGACGATTATCTTGGGCCAAATCCCAGCTGGAACGCGGATCAATGAGAAGGAATTCTCTACTGCTCTCAATATTAGTCGGACGCCCATCCGCTATGCCCTAACAGAATTAACCAAGGAACTCTTAGTAGAGCATATTCCTAAGATTGGCATTATTGTCAAAGGCATTAGCATCAAGGACGCCCTAGAAATCTACGATATCCGCAAGGCCCTAGACACCTTAGCTACCATTAAGGCTATGACCTTGATGACTCCAGAAGACTTCCAAGAACTTCAAGCTATCCTAGAAGAGTGTGAGCAACTCAACCAGGCCAACCGCGTGGATGAGGTCTTGGCTAACTTTACTAAATTTAATGACTTCATCTATGCCAAGAGCCAGATGACCCGTTTGCGGGATATCGTCTCTGAGCTGCGGACCTATGTCATTTATTTCCGCGACTTGTCCATTCGCTCCTCCCAACGCCGGAGCGCAGCCTTAGAAGAACACTGGCTGATTTACCGCGGTATGTGCAACCACGATATTGATCAGATTACCCTCATTACCCACGAGCATCTGGATCGGTCCCTGCGTTTCATCCTCAAGCAAATGGAGAAACTTCACATTGACTAATAAGACGCTCTCTTCTGATTATCTGGCAGACCTAGCCTGCCAGGCCCTGACTTTTGAAGTTCAACTGGCGCCTAAACCCGGCCTGGTGGATCCCTGGTCCAATGGCGCCCATCAGGATATGACACCTCAAACTTTCGCTGCTAGTATCGAGGCCTTACGGCCTTATTTTAAGGGCTACGTCCAGTTAGGCCAAGCGCATGAAGGGTCGCCTGATCAGCTCTTCTTGGCCCTACGCCAGCTAGGGCAAGAAGCCGAAGCCGCCATGTTAGCTGCGACTGCTGGTGTCAACACCCACAAGGGGCCAATTTTTCCTTCGCCCTCTTATTAGGTGCCTTGGGCGCCTGCCGGGGCGACCTGGAAGCTAGCTGGTCTTTGATTAAGGCCATGACCCAGCATCTCGTGACTCAGGATTTTGCCCAGTTGGCCCAAAAAGCCTCCCTCTCTTATGGCGAACGCCTTTACTTGGAACATGGTATTACCGGGGTCCGAGGCGAAGCAGCAGCAGGCTATCCGGTCTTACGCCAAGGGCTCCTGCCCTTTGTCTATCAGCGCCAAGACCTGGATCAGCGCCAGCTCTGGTTACAGGCTCTGGTCTATTTAATGGCTACTGTCCAAGATGGCAACCTACTCCATCGAGGTGGCCTGACCGCCTTGGCCCAGGTTCAAGGCGAAATGAATCGACTCTTAGACCTGCTTCCTGACTTATCCTTGACCCAACTCGAAGAGCGGCTCGCAGCCTATGACCAGGTCCTCATCGAACGTCACCTCAGCCCCGGCGGCAGTGCCGATTTCTTGGCCCTGGGCTACTTCTGTACCTTGCTGCCATCCGCTTAATCTTCGCTCGCTAAGTAGTCGTACTTGGCGAGGTTTTTTCTTTGGCCTAAAAGCTTATTCAAGTCTCTGGCTTGCAGAATCCGAACGTTTGTCATATTATCTAACATAAGAGGTCAGGAAGCAGTTGACCCCTCATTTGACTTTCCCTATAATCATAAATGATAAAAGAAGGTGACAACTATGGCAGCCAAAGAATTCCGCAAATCTCTCGCCGTTTTTCCCATCGGAACCGTCATGACCCTAACAGGCTTGACCGCCCGGCAAATTCGGCATTACGAAGATTTCGGTCTGGTAGTGCCGGGCAGAAGCTCAACCAATCGCCGCCTCTACTCCCTCAACGATGTAGATCGGCTCTTGGAAATTAGTGACCTGCTCGAGGAAGGCATGACCCTGAAGGGCATTAAACGCCGCTTCGAGACAGAAGCTGAGCGCCCTCATATGGGGCATCCTACTACCGGTCAACCCCTGACTGACCAAGATGTCCGTCGGATTTTATGGGATGAGTTAGACATCCAAGGTCGATTTCGCTAAGTCTGGCTAGACTGACTAGCCTACTATAAAAAGGAGGATTTCCATGCCAACCACTCAATGGACCAAAGAAAGTATCTTACTAGACGCCAAGGAACGCAATGTTCGTTATGTCCGCCTCATGTTCACCGATATTACTGGGACTATCAAAAACGTCGAAGTGCCTGTCTCCCAATTAGAAAAGGCCTTAGACAACAAAATGATGTTCGACGGTTCTTCAATTGAAGGCTTTGTCCGGATTGAAGAGAGCGACATGTACTTAGTACCTGACTACAATACTTGGCTAGTCTTCAACTGGAAGGAAGGCGCCGGTGACACCAAGATTGCCCGCTTAATCTGTGACGTCAACAGCGTGGATGGCCTACCTTTCCAAGGTGACCCTCGTAGCAACCTCAAGCGTATTCTTAAACGCATGGAAGACTTAGGATTCACTTCCTTCAACATTGGACCAGAGCCAGAATTCTTCCTCTTCAAGTTAGATGAAAAAGGCCAACCTACCATGCAACTCAACGACAACGGCGGCTACTTTGACTTGGCGCCTAACGATTTAGCTGAAAACTGCCGTCGTGATATTGTCTTGGAACTGGAAGCTCTTGGCTTTGAAATTGAAGCCAGCCACCACGAAGTAGGTCCTGGTCAACACGAAATCGACTGGAAATATGCAGACGCCCTTCGGTCAGCTGACAATATCCAAACCTTCAAACTCATTGTTAAATCCGTGGCCCGTCGCCACAACTTGCACGCGACCTTCATGCCTAAGCCAATCTTCGGCATTGCGGGGAGCGGGATGCACTGTAACATGTCCCTCTTTAACGAATCAGGTAATGCCTTCTACGATCCTGACACAGAAGACCAACTCTCCCAAACCGCCCTCTACTTTATCGGTGGCTTGCTCAAGTATGCCCGTGCCTACACGGCTATCTGTAACCCACTGGTTAACTCCTACAAGCGCCTGGTGCCTGGTTACGAGGCCCCTGTCTACGTAGCTTGGTCTGGTCAAAACCGTTCGCCTCTTATCCGGATTCCGGCAGCTCGAGGTAACTCTACTCGAATTGAAGCGCGGAGTGTAGACCCAGCGGCTAACCCTTACTTGGCTCTGTCTGTCCTCTTGGCAGCCGGCCTCAAGGGGATCGAAGATAAGATTATGCCACCTTCTGCTGTTGATCGTAATATCTACACCATGACGCGCGAAGAGCGTCTCACTGAAGGGGTAGAAGACCTGCCAGGTTCCTTGCGTGCAGCCCTCAAAGAGCTCAAGAAAGAACCTGTCATTTTGGAAGCCTTGGGTGACCACATCGCGCAAAACTTCATCGCTGAGAAAACAGCCGAATACTTCGCTTATCAAAAGCAAGTTACCCAATGGGAACTCGAACAATACTTCAAAAACTATTAACCAACAAGTTAGAGGCTGGTGTAACACCCAGCCTCTCTTTATTAAGTCTCTGTAACAGGCAACCAGATTAGGTGCTTTATGTTCCAGGTTTTGATACAATAACTAAGGATTGTCTCAGAGAAATTCTTTGATTTCTTGCCAGAAAATTCATATTTCTCTTACATTTCTCTGTTATACTTCCCTTATGATTGATTACTTAACCAAAGGAGCTGGCCCTATGCGCAAACGTCGTAAAAATACGATTGCCGTTGTTACCTTCTTCTTGCTCTTGATTTGCGGGACGGCGATTGTCGTTTTCCTCAAGGAAAATACGCATCAGGCATCAAAATTAAATAACCAAGTGGCTGGCCAAGAACATATTGCTCAGGTCCAAAGTAGCCAAGTGACCTCTAGCACACCTGAGTCGTCTAGTGAGTCAGAATCGGCACCTTTCAACACGGTCCCTTTGCAGCTATCGGATGATTCCCTAGTTCACAGCCTATCCAAGGACGAGCTCTCTGAAGTCTTGCAAGATATCCAAAACCAAGACTATCAGAACGACTTACTTAATGCCCAGTCTGACATCGTGGCTCGCCATCAACAAGCACCGCCAAAATATCAGCGAACTAGGCTATCTCTTCCTGCCGCAAAAACCAGCCGAAGTTAGCCAGTTGCAGAACGTCAAACAACTGGACATTCCGCTCTATCTGCAGAAAGACCCTAAATGGCGGACCCTCCAATACGGGACAGATACTACTCGCCAATTAGGTGAGAATGGCTGTGCTATCCTATCCTTGGCTATGATTCATGCCTACTATAATCCGCAAGCTACGGTGACACCGCAGACCATTTTGGATTGGAGCAAGGACCATTACTATGTCCACAACCAAGGAACTTCTTGGAATATTTTCTATGACTTCGCTCAATCCTTCAATTATCAGTTCACCAATTTCGGTAATAACTTTGAAGAAGCCATGCAGGCTGTCAACCAAGGCCAAGCCATTGTAGCAACGGTTAAACCAGGCCTCTTCACTGAAACTGGCCATATTCTCGTCATTCGTGGCTACCAAGATGGCCAAGTCTATGTCAACGACCCTAATGATGACCCAAGCAAAATGTTCAGCATCAAGGCTATTCCAGTCCCAAACCATGATGGAAGAAGGGTCAACTATTGGGCCTTATCCAAATAAGCATCATTTCAGGAGCTAAGGCTCCTGATTTTTTGGCATTATCTCGCGGAGGAAAATTCTATGCAAACTAGCGACAGACAAAACCAGCAACTTAAAATCGCCGCCCGTGGGGCCTTAGTCGGCATTATCGTCTATCTGATTATTTCTAGCCTCAAATTAGGCGCTGCTTATGTCTTCCATTCGGCCTCCCTCAGAGCCGATGGTCTTAACAACTTAACGGACATCATCTCATCAATTTTGATTTTTTATTGGCCTTCGAATTGCCCGCAAACCGCAGATGAGGACCATTATTTTGGTCACTCCAAGTTTGAACCCTTGGCCAGCTTCGCCACTTCTCTGATTATGTTCACTGTCGGCCTAGAAGTCATCAAATCTTCAGCAGAACGCTTTATAGCCCAGGATTATCCGACACCCGACCTCCAAGCTCTTTGGGTGGGGCTTGCTGCCAGCGTCATTTTGCTCATAACTCAACGCTATATCCATCATTTGGCCCAGAAAACTCAAAAGCATGGGCCTCAAGGCCAGTGCCAAGGACCTCTTCAGTGACTTCTTAACGACACTTGCTACCATGGTGGCCATTGCTTCTAGCCCTAGGACTAGCCTGGTGGATATCCTGACGGCCCTTTGTAATTGGTGGTATTATTCTCCACACCGCCTATACTATTTTCAAAGATCTCGACCTTTGAATTATCAGATGGTTTCGACCAAGAAGAACCAGAAGCCTACCGCGCCATCGTCCTCAAACACCTCAAATCCAGTGCGGTTCCGCAAATTCGGGCACGTCTGTGGCCAGTATGTCCACGTGGATATCACGGTTTTAATTGATGGTCATCTTTCAGTCATTCTAATCTCATCACATAACAGAGGAAATCGAAATGATTTTTAGCGTATAATTATACGTGTATGATGTCGATGTCCATGTCGAACCATATTTCCAAACCAATCTCAATCAGTAAAGGGTATGTTTATGTCATCAGTTGTTGTTGTAGGTACTCAATGGGGCGATGAAGGTAAGGGAAAATTACCGACTTCCTAAGCGAGAATGCTCGAAGTCATCGCGCGCTACCAAGGTGGCGACAATGCCGGTCACACCATTCAGTTTGCGTCAGAAACCTTCAAGTTACACCTCATTCCTTCCGGGATTTTCTCCCTGACAAAAATCAGCGTCATCGGTCAATGGCGTCGTTGTTAACCCTAAGTCTATCGTAGAAGAACTTGCCTACCCTACATGGCGAAGGTGTCTCAACCGATAATCTCCGTATCTCTTCACGTGCCCATGTTATCTTGCCTTACCATATTGTCTTGGACAAGCTCCAAGAAGCCTCCCAGAGCGATAACAAGATTGGGACTACTAACAAAGGGATTGCCCACTCATATGGATAAATCTGCTCGGGTTGGGATCTGGACTCGCGACCTATTAGACCGTGAAATCTTTGAAAGAACGCCTACGGACTAACTTGGCAGAGAAGAACCTCTTTATTGAACGCGTTTATGGCGCTGAACCCCTCCGGTTTGAAGATATTTTTGAAGAGTACTATCAATACGGTCAAGAAATTAAACAACCCGTGACCGATACCTCAGTTATCTTGAACGATGCCTTGGATCAAAGGCAAACGCGTCCTCTTCGAAGCGAGCTCAAGGGGTCATGTTGGACATCGACCAAAGGGACCTATCCTTCGTTACCTCTCTAACCCCGTCTCTGGTGGGGTCACTATCGGGAGCGGGGTTGGCCCAACTCGCATCAATCGTGTCGTTGGCGTCTGCAAGGCCTATACCTCTCGTGTCGGCGATGGCCCGTTCCCTACTGAACTCTTCGATGAAATCGGCCACCAAATTCGCGAAGTCGGTCGTAATACGGGACTACTACCGGTCGGCCTCGTCGGGTAGGTTGGTTTGACTCTGTTGTCATGCGTCATTCTCGCCGAGTATCGGGCATTACCAATCTCTCCCTTAATTCCATCGACGTCCTGACTGGCTTAGAGACCATTAAGATTTGTACCGCCTATAAGACACCAGATGGCCAAAGTGATTGAGTACCATCCGCCTAGCCTCAAGTTGCTCAAATCTTGTAC
>BNJU01004949.1_pt1 | contig 47314 bp, 70 predicted proteins | sample 8539281 | NCBI WGS metagenome assembly BNJU01 (sample SAMD00202456, study PRJDB9452) | human saliva metagenome | isolation source: human saliva | place: Japan
TTGCTTGATAGAATAATGCTTCTTCATTTTTACCAATATCGTTCAATTTATTGAATAATTGTTTTTCTCTAGCTCCTCTATCTCCATACCAGTCAACTCCATATCTGTCATCTAATCCATGCAAGAAGTTGTAAGTATCAGTACTATTTACTGGTGTTGTTTCATTTCCAGCAAATTCTGTATAAGGTAATTTAGCTAATACAACTGATCCTAATTGACCATTAGAATATAATGGTGTTGCTATCCAAGTTAATGAACCTCCATAAGCATTCCATGTTACTCCTGAATTTGCATCCATCATTTGAACATATGGATCCAATATTGCTCCTGAAACTACAATATTTTTACTATTGGTAGTTCTAGCTGCTTCTGTACCAATAATCAAGTCCGCTTCATTTGTTATCAATCCTAAATTTCCTGAAATTGGATTAGTTGAACCTAATGTATCTACATATATTCCTAATGATGTAGGTGAAGGTCCTGCTGGTCCTTGTGGTGTATTAATTATCACATGTTCAGGTGATACTATACTTGATATAGTTCCATGATTTATTGTTGTAACTGTAGTTGTTGCTGGTGTTGCTCCTGTTGGTGCATTTATTGAAATTCCACCTACTGTTTTTGATGTAGGTTTTGAAGTTGGATCAAATGATTCAGTTGCTCCACTTCCTAAAGTGATTGTACCATAGTTCTTAATTATACCACCACTTGCTTTAAACATCGCATATCCTTCTGGTGAATGACAGAGTAAAAAATATAGGGGCAGCCAAAATAACATAATAAAAATTTTGGGCTGTCTTTTTTAAATCATTCTGCTTTGTGATATTTCCTTCAGAGCTTCCCTTATCAAACTTTCTCCTCCTCTTAAATATGGAATGTTTGTCCCTTTTCCTGCTTCGCTAATGATATCTGGCAAACAACTTGTTTCTATTACTTTTTCCATTGAACCCACTCTTGTCCCATTAAAATACAGTTTGTGAGCCTTGTCCCTGTCCTTGCCATAGTTTGCAAAGAAAGTTTGGTACATTGCTCTTCTCTTTATCCTTTTTCTTGAAAAGGCTTTTGGTCTGCTTGAAAGGAATCTTGAGCATTCATGGGATACAAGAGCTTCTGTCCTTGACCCTATGTAATCTTTTTCTGTATAGATTCTTCTTATCTTTCTCATACTGGTTAAGCAGCATCTTCATTTGATCTTTTCTTCTCTGGCTTATATTTTCTTTTTCCTTAAAAGTTTCATAAAAGTTTTCAAGTTCTGTAAAATTATCTTTCTCAAGCCATTTGTAAAGGTTTTTTGATATTTCCTTATCCCTTTTGGAAATCTCGCCTATGGCTTTTACCAGATGAAACTTGTCATAAATATGTACCGGCTTGTAAATTCTAAGCTCTCCTACGAAGCTGTCTATCCATTTTCCGCCATCAGAGTTCACAATCAGTTTTTTCTTATCCATACTGTATCTTTTTTCAAGATAGTTAAGCACATACTCCGACACTTCCTCAAGCGATACAGATGTAGGGAACATTACTGTATGCTTGTCAATGAGCTTGTTCCTGTCCTTGCAGACTTTCTCAATTCCACGATGTATAGCAACCATCCTCATATATGTATTTCTGCTTCTTCTGCATTTCATATGGTCTTCATCAATTTCCATATATACTGGCGAATCATCATCCTTTTCAAACCTTCCAATATCAAGTTTTGGCATTTCAAAAGAATTGACAAGATTATACACGGTAGCTTTTGAAACAGCATAAGTCTTTGCAACAAATGAAGCTGCAGTATGCTGATATTCAAAAAGTATGGTAAAAATCAGCTCCTCAGAAAGCCGTCTGTACCGTTTAAGTCCAATTTTTTCATCAATGTAGTAGTAAACGCCTGTTTTCTTATCTACATATTTTCGACGTTCAAAAGTTACATATCCAAAAGCAGTAGTGACAGTTCTTTTGACAAACCCTTTACTTTTAAATCTATTCTTTCTTTCATTGGAATAAAAAAAGTTGTCATCAACTTTTTTAACATAAACTCTAAACAGTATTTCAAAAGCCTTTATGATAAATAGTTTAAATTGTTGCTCAAACGAAAGTTTGAAGGAAAAAATATTTTTAAAAAAAGTCTTTACAATTGAATAAAAAAATCTGATATTCTAATCATAGAGGAAACCACCTTTCAATAGGATTGAGGATTATATTGTAACTGGTTTCCTCTTTTTTTGTTAATTAAAAAAATTTGATTAAATTTATTTGCCCCTATATTTTTTTACTCTGTCTCTGGTGAATTAATATTAATTGTACCATTATTTGTCAATTCAGCTTTATGTTGAACAACTACACCAACTGCTCCTGTTGGAGTTCCTACTGTTGTAATTGTACCATTATTTACCCCTTTAGCTCCATGGTCTAAGTAAATACCCATTCCACGATCTCCAGCAATATTGATTGTACCGTTATTTTCAGCCTGTGAATTAGCTCCATCAGCAAATAATCCAATACCATCTGCACCTACTGTAATTGATCCAGTACTGCTGTTAATTACTTTTCCTGTAGTTGTAGCCATACCAATAGCATAGTTTTTATTTCCTGTATCTGAATTTCCAACAACTATTGTACCATTATTTGTAGCTACACCATTTCCTGTATTCAAAATACCAACACTTTGATCACCTAAAGTAAAGTTCGCATTATTTACAATTGTACCTGGTGAAGATATTCCATAAATTCCTACTCCTGAAGGATTATTTAATGCAATATTATTCGTAAAGTTTGTTGTAGGATTATTTGAATAGAAGTATGTTGAACCATTTCCTAATGTTACAGTTGCTGTTGAAGTATTATTGTAATTAAATGGACTGCTTCCAATAGCAACTATTCCATACGAATTATCTCCTACATTTATTGCACCACTGTTAAAGGTTAAGTTTCCTCCATCTTCAAGGAATATACCAGTCGCATCATTATTTCCTACTGTAATTGTTCCTGTATGATTTACAGTAGATGGTCCTGTAGATAATTTCTTAGAATAAATTCCAATTCCGTTATCTCCAGCTGTGATTTTCCCTGCGTTGTCAATATCAAATCCGTAAATACCAATCGAATTATTTCCTGCAGTTATTTTTCCTGTTGCTGAATTTTCAACTTTTACACTTTCAACTGGTGTATAAATACCTACATTAGGATTTGAAGCCAAACTACTTGAACTTCCTAAATTAATTTCTCCGTTATTTAATATTTTATAACTATTTCCTAAACCGTAAATACCTACTGAACCTTCTCCAGCTAAATTAATTTTACCATTTGTGTCATTTGTAACTCTTGTATCAGTATTTCCTGCTCCTGTACCTTTGTAAGTAATACCAATAGCTTTTCCAGCACTTGCAATTGTTCCATCATTTCTTACAGATCCTTTAGTATTTGCTGCTGTTTTACCAGTTGCTGTATCTCCTTCTGAATATAATCCAGTTGAATTATTTCCTAAGTTAATTGTTCCTAAATTTTCTAACAATGAATCGTCTGTTCCGTACATTGCTGAAGAACTATCTCCCATGTTTATAGTCCCAGTTCCTGTATTCTTCAATTCACCAAATTTAGCATAAATACCTGTAGAAGCATCTCCTGTTAATGAAATTACTCCATTATTTTCTAACATAACTTTACTTCTATCATTACGGTATGCCCCATCACCATCATTCTTTTGAGCTATTGCTACTTGTCCAGATTTTGTACCATTAATTGTTTTAGTATTATTATTTGTAATTGATGAATTAGCAATTTCCAACATGTTATATTTATCAGCAGAATTATCTAAATCAATATTATCATTTAAAATTAATTTACTCAAATAAAGCATAAATGTTTTATATTTTGAAGGATTTCCTGTCAAGTGTCCTGGAGTCATTCCTAATGAAGTTTCTAATCCTGAAACAGTAGTACCTGTCAAATCCATTTGAACACCTTGTGCAATAAATAATCTTGATCCGTCTTCCATATTAAGAGTTAAATTATTCATACCACTAAATTTAGAAAGCGCCCAAATTGAAATGTCTGATGAACCAAAATTAGTATATCCTGTTGGGTTAGTCCCTTTATATAAAAATGCAGTACCTCTAGAGTTAGAATCACTTCCTCCTCTAATTGTTGCAATTGTTTGTCCTGTAAAGTTAATTTTACTTAAATCTCCAGTAGTATTATCTACAGAAAAAGCCAGAGATTTTTGTCCTGTATCAATTGTTACATTCGACAAATCAATTTCTGCATTATTTTTAGCAAAAACATTAAATGCTCCACCTGTTGTTTCTAAAGCAGCATTTGAAATATCTAATTTAGTTCCTGAAGCAACACTTCCCGCTTGGTATTTCCCATCAGCATAAGCCGCAGTTGATGCAGAACCATCTACTTTAATCGAAGTTCCAATTCCACTTTGAGTTAATTTACCACCATTTAATGCTACAAGACCAACAGATCCATTAGTTGCACTTTCAGCCGTTCCTTCTAACACTAAAGGTCCTGTACTAGTTACAGTTGCAATAGTACCTGTTGTCTCATTATTTCTCGCAACAATTCCTTTAACAGCTTTTCCTTTTATATCAATTTTACCAGTGTTATTAAGAATCCCTGCAGTTGAAATAATACCGCTAGCACTTTTTGTATTTTCTGCTTTTATTTTAGCAGCTGTTACTACTGTTTTTCCACTAGTTCCTATCTTACTTGAATCATTGTAGATCCCAACATTTTCTTTACCACCAGTTATATAAATATCAGGTGCATTAGGATCCGTTTTTGTTGTTGCTCCAAGATTTACAACTCCATCTCCAACATAAACTAATGCATTACCATCACTATTTTTAGAATTTAAAGTATAATTCATAGGTTTAAATTCATCTGTTCCATTATATTTAAAGTAAAGTCCTGCATTTTGACTACCACCTGTTATGTCTATGTTTAAAACAGAAGCTTTTCTAGCTCCAGTTAAATCACTTCTAGCAGAATTAGGTGCTATAGTTCCTATTCTATTAGTTCCTCCATCTAAATCAACAAATCCATTAAAATAAATTCCAGATGATTTATCTCCTTTGATTTCTATAGGTTTTTGTTAAAAATAATTTCAGAATTTTTCATATTTTTCATTATCTGTAAAAAGTAATTCCTACTTGACTATCCCCTTTTAAAGTTAATTCTCCATTATTTTCAATATAAAAACCTCCTCCAGGAGTCGCTAGTTGGCTAGGACTTACTGAAGTATTTATTGAACCTGTAAACATTCGAGCAAATATATCTTTATCTCCACTCAAAGTTATCTTCCCAGTATTCCCATTTACAAAATACATTAATCTATTGGAATCCGTATAAGCTGGATTACGTCCATCTGTACCATGTTCAATAGCAGCTATCCAAACATAATTACTTCCATTTCCACTAGTTGTTATATGTCCATTATTTATAAATCCTACATTAGCATTTGTACTAGATGTCGTAGTTGCTGTATCTCCATGATATTGCGAATAATATACAACTAAATTTTCTCCATTAGCATTTATTTTTGTTCCACTATCTAAATTCCAACTTGATTCGCCAGAACTGCTATGTGCATCTGTGTGAAACAACCAACCCATGTTATGATTCTGATTATTTCCAGAATAATTAAAGGTAACCCCTTGAATATCAAGTTTATTACCTCCTATTTCTTTCATTATCGCAGGTGTTCTAGTTCCTTTATAATTTGTAATATTTATGATTGGAGACCCGTTAGGTGTAGTACTACCTCCTTGGTGTCCAGTAAAAGTAATTCCTGAGGCAGTTACATCTGGTCCATTAGAACCTACGGCCGCAGTCAAAAGACCACCAGACATACTTTGTTGTGCTATAGGAGCTACATATGAGTAACTATGATTACTTCCAATGTATGTTGAACCTGTGTAAATATATTGTTCATCTCCATTAGCAGTCCCTGGCATAGTAAGAGAACCCAAATTTATTACAGGTGCTGTAAATTTAGTTATCCCTGGCTCTACCGGATTAAAATCAATAGCCTTGGGTAATGTAGGTTCCAATGCTACTGGTGCAGGCACTGTAATAGCTCCCTTACTAACTATTCTAGGTTTAATACTAGCAGATATTTCAAATGATACAGGTGGTTCTGGAACAGTTTTATTACTTGCTAATCCATATGAACTGTATCCATTTCTTGAATTTGTTGAAGCTGATGTTGGATCACTACTTTGTGGCAAATATTGATACATTGAGCTTTCTTTAGATATATATCTATTATAAGCATTTGAATCTCTCTTTAAAATACCCTCATAAGGATATTTCTCTTTCTTATCTCCTCTACCTTTATAAGTTCCTGTCCAGTTATTCAAAAATGTATTTGCTCCATATTGCCAACTGCTCCAAGGTGATTTTGTTACATGATCTCCTTGTTCCATTAACTGAGTTAATTCCAAGTTTGTATCTTTAATCAGCTTGTTATTTTCAGTTCTTGCACGTTTAAAATCTGTCTGCATCTGATTTATTGAAGTGTTAATCTGACTAACTTGATTATTAATCTGTGAGTTTGTCACAGTTTCTGCAAACACTTGTCCAGTTGAAATTAACATTCCACTTAATAAAAATGCAAGCAAAGCCGAATCAGTGTACTTAAAGTCTTTACATCTTTTCGCAAACGATTTCAAATCCTTTTTTTAAATTTAATAAGTTGTTTGTCATTGTTATCTCCTTTTATTTTTTTAGTTATTTGTAAAAGTTTGAAAAATTCCAGCAAGTTTAATCTTTCTAGGTTTTTATTTTTTTCCCCTTTCTAATAAAAAAATCTTTACCGAAAATATTGCTGTTATTCAATTTTCATGGACTTTCACTTTTGCGATTGCTTATTTTTTTAATTTTTTTGACAATCTAAATTTTACAATTTAAATCATCGTTTAAAAATTTTTTTCCTTGAAAGAAATATTCAATTTAAATATGAAAAAAACAGTGATTTTTTTATAATAATTTAAGTGATGATTATTTTTCCATACTCAAAATTGATTTATTATCTTAAAAAGAATATTTCCATAATTATATTATATCCCCAAAAACCAGCCCGCATTTAAACAGGAAATAGCATAAGATAATTTATTAATATAATTGCAACTTATTATATCATAATTTCAAAAAAATCAATATCTCAAAAATAATCTCTTTCTAAGATATTGGTTTTAGAATAGAGATTATTTTTTTAATTTATTTAAAAAAATTTTTCCAAAGTTCAAAAAAATAATTTATCATTATTTCTTTTTTTAATTGTAAATTTAAGTATTTCAGATTTTTAATTTCATAGAATTAATTAATTTATGCTTCCTGTGCCGCATATCCGCCTTCGATTGCAACTTCCTTCACTTTTTTTCCTTCTTCTGTTTGATTTTTTAATGAAAAAGTCCCTGTTCCAGCCTGATTTCCGTATTCTTCAATATAATCAACTACAAATACGTTTGTCATGTCGATTTTTTTCTTACCATCTGCCCTGCTGAAATGATCTCAAGGCTTGCTTGTCTGTAGGCATCGCTTGCTTCTGATGGAACTAATGACCATTGTGCAACTTTTTCTTGTGTCATCTTCTGTATCTCCGCTTGCTGCAGCCAGTATTTTTCCCCCTGATTTCCAAAATTACTCCTAAATCTGTTGCTCTCGCATTTGAATCATCAGGCGTTTCAGAAATATATTTTACATCCAGAATACTTTCCTTGTCTAGCAAAAATTTCATTTTCCTGTCCTTTAACGCTCAATCTGAATCCCATAAATTATTCCCCCATTTTTATTTTTTTGACAATTAAATAATAGCGCTATTTTTTTAAATTAATTTAATTTTAATTATCTGCTATTATTTTTACAACAAAAATAGTCATTTGTCAACCTTATTTTTTTAATTTTTTTATTAATTAATCTACAAGATAAACTTTAAGGGCAATTTCTTCATCAAACGGAATCGGCACAGCGACAAATTTTTTTCCCTGCATCAATCATTCTGGCAATAATTTCACTCTGGCTTTTTTTGGCAAATATCCAACTTTTTCCTTCCTAGAATTATAAACAGCGACTGCATTCAAGGAAATACCATTAAATTCACGAAATAAATCCAACTGAACTTCATCTTTAATCTTAATCGCAAAATTTCTAATATATTTAACTCCCTCTAAATAAGTATCCAGCAAAAACAGTCTTCTCGACTTCTTTTGTATACTTGTCAATCAATGTCTTTGCATATTCAAACATCATTTCCTTCCCCAGCTTAATCTTTTTCTTCACGTCCATTATCCTTTTTGAATAACAAGCACTCCATTTCCAAAATTAAACTCGTTTATCATATAATTTCTCTGATTTTTCAAAAGTTCAAAATATTCCATCATTTCTTCAAAAATCATAATTTCCTTCTGGTTAATCTGAAATGATCCCTTTTTCAGCTCAACCGATGTATTCTCAATATACGAATAATAAAAATCTTCCATCCCCAAAAACCTCAATTTCATAATTTCCCCATAATAAAAGCCCATCAAATTCAAGTTTTATCCCATTAAAATTACTTACCAGCATTTCTTTCACCTCTTTTTATTGTACCTTCTTATTCCTTATTTCAGTCCTTCCAACTTTCCTTCAATAAATAATTTCAAATTTTTTTCAACATCATTCATAAGTGTTATCATACTTTTTTTCAGATTTCCATGCGATATGTGGAGTAATCACAATATTATCCAATTCAAATAATTTAGAATTTTTTTCAATCGGCTCAACACTCGTTACATCAATAGCCGCTGATTTTATTATTTTATTTTTTTAATGCAAAAATACAAATCATCCTGATTTATAACCGATCCTCGTGCTAAATTTAAAAATTCTGGCACTTCTTTTTCATTTTTTTCATTTTTTTCAAGATCTATAAGATTTCTCGTTGAATCAGTCAACGGAACATGAAGCGTCAGAACATCACATTTTTCAAGCACCTCATCCAAGTCATGCCGTAAAATTCCATCCTCTTCAACTTTTTTATAATTTTTTCCAGCACTTTTAGCAACCATCACTTCCATTCCCAATGCTTCTGCCATCTGTGCAACTTTTTTACCAATATTCCCAAATCCTATAATTCCTAAAATTTTCCCCTCCACATCATCAATCGGATATTTCTGATAATCAGGAACATCAATATCAATCCATTTACCATTTTTTACTTCCTCAAAATATTTATTAACAGGTGTTAATTCATTTAAAAGGAAAGTAATTGCCAGCTGGGCAACAGAATTAGTTGAATAACCTGAAACATTTGCCACCTTTATTCCAAATTCATTTGCACTTTTCACATCAATATGATTAAATCCAGTCGCTGTAATAAGTATCAGTTTAAGTTTTTTAGCCTTCTCAAACTGCTTTTTTTCCCAAGTCTTATCCTAGTCGTTATTACAACATCCACATCTTCTATTCTTTCATCAATTTCTCCAACTTCAGTATCTTCATATTCAATATATTCGCCATATTTATCAAACTTTTTCCCTTAAATCAATCGGTCCAGCCGTAACTCTATCCAAATACACTATTTTTTTAATTTTTTTCATAAATATCATCTCTTTTTAATTTTTTTATTAAAGTAAATATGCTATACAATACTGACATCCGCCTTCAATTTATAAATAACATCCTTTCTTTCCACAACAATCATAACTTTTTCCTTCAATTCCTTATCCCGTTTTATTTTTTGCAATAATTTTTTTGCTGGATTTATAGCAATGGCATTTCCTACATTTTTAAACATTGTCATATCTCCCGTTGTATCTCCATAGGCATACGATTTTTTCAAATCGATATCATACTTTTTACAAAAATCCGTTATTGCCTTCTGCTTACTTTTAGCATCCCACATTGGAATGACATTCCCTGTAAAAATCCCATTCTCATCAACTTCATAAATAGAAGCCCTGTAATCTTCAACACCATATCTTTCTGCCATTTTGCTTACAAGAAAATCCGGACTTCCTGAAATAATTATAACCTTATGCCTCTTCTCCTTATGGTATTTCAACCTTTCCCGTGTATATCGGTAAACTTTGTCCCCTTTTAACTTCATCACTCTTTTTGCAATAAAATCCATATCTTCCTTGCTAAAAATTTTTTTCAATGCCTCCATATAAGTCTGTACAAGTTCATCCAAATAATCATCATAATCCCCAGTCCTATTTTCCCACTTGGAAAATTTCTCCTTAACTTTCCCTTCCCAAGTCATCATATCAATATACTCATACTGCACAAGCATCTTAAAATGCTCAATTAACAGCGAATCCCGATAAATCGTCCCATCAATATCAAAAAATGCCGCCACATTTTTTTATTTTTTTACTTTCTTTTCATTTCCATTCCCCCTAATTTAATTTATTTATCACCATGTATTTTTTACACATTATGCTATATTTTTACCCTATTTCCTCCACTGAACCTCTCACGACTGAAGTCGCAAGGTTCTAAAATCTTTTAAAAAAATATTCAAAAATTTTTCTAAGAAGTTTGATAGCTTTACACTACCCTTATTCTTTTTAGGTGTGTTCAGCTCACCTCTATTGTATAGGGACGCTTAAGTCCACAACTTTACTTTTTTTCTTAGAATATTTAATGCTCCATTACAGTCTGCATTTATGAGTTTACCTGTGCTTGTTTGATATAGTCCTCTTTTTATTCTTTTTTTCCACTGAATACATATTCTTTTTGATTTTTCTTTTATCATATATTGAATTTCATCTCCATCAAAAGAAACTTGCTTTTTGATGTATAACTCTCTTCTTGCAGTCTAAATTCTATTCCATATAGTTTACATAGATATATTAATTTATCTCTTAATTTTTCCATACGGTATATTTACAAAGTTCTGATTACTTATACTTCCAATATTTGAATTTCTTTGAAAATCTTCATTATATCCTAGAACCATTTTTTTCCTATATCATTATTAAGACAATAATTTACAATTGTTCTTGCTGCTTTTTGAAAGATAGTCATTTATACGATTATTTCTCTTTCTAGTTATTCTCTTTTGTCTCAATGTCGTTCGCTCAATCTTTTTGCTTATCTTTTTATACTTTGTAATTTTGCATTTGTCTTGTTATAGTATTGATTTATTGATTTTAATTTTTCTACCATCTATTATGAATGATGCTCCAGCATTTGTAACACAAGTGCAAAGATTATCTATACCTAAATCAATTCCTAGTGCATTTTCTTTATTTAATTCCCTTTGAACTTCTTCTACCTCATAAATATATTGAATTTCAAAGTACCTAGAATGTTGTTTCGGTATTATTCTAATCTCTTTTATCTTCTTGTCTTTTTAATACTGGTGGTAGCTTAATTTTAACTTCCTGATGAGTTTTTCTTAAACGAATTTGAATAAAGGAACTATCAGAATACCATCTTTTAATCTTACAAAACCTATAACAAGAGTTGTAAAAACCATCTTTAGCAAGATAATTAGGCAATTTTTTTTTACCATTATATTGACCATTCTTAGCAAGTTTTAAAAGTCCAAAAAATGATTTGAAACTTCCGTCTACTTCTTTTTAGAATTTGTTGAGCCATATTAGAATTCAACTTCTATAGTTCTCACTATTTTTTTAAGCATTTTATAGTTTTTCGTTATAACTTAAATACTTTTTCTTATTAAAAATAGTATTGTCTAATATTATATATAGCTTCATTAGTTAAGTTCTTGGCTATATGAGATAAATATTTTAAATTTCTAAACTCTTTTTTTACTAAGATGTTTTTACTTGTTGTTTTAATGTTAAATACATATATAATCACCTCCTTTTCATCAGAGATATTATACCGCATATTCTACATTTTATCTATTATTTTTTAAATATTTTTAAAGTTTTTAAAACCCCACAACAGTGGAAAGCGTCGTTCACATAAGTTCGCTACTACTTATGCAGTTCTCTTGGCATATATGCCTTGAACTTCTTGTTATCTCTAACAAGCACAGATTATATCTTATCCATATCCTATTTCAAGGACTTAGGCGAAACCACTTCCAATGCCAGTCGCTTGTATTGTACTCCCCTCACGAGGGATAGTCGTTGAACTTTCCTTTTCAGGCTTAGCTGCTGATTGTCTATTATCATAATGTTTAGGATTTAACCTTGCACCATCTAGTATATTTTTTCTGCTTTCGCCACCATCACACTTATACTATATTCGCACTTAAGTACTATGTTGTGGTTATACTAGCTTTAAGAGTTCCCAGCAATTCAGTTTCTTTGTTGCACAGTTCTTTCTGTATCTACATACAAGTTTCCCTATATGCTTACTAAAATTTTCGTGCAATTCATCTCACGACTAAAGTTGCGAGTGTTCTTGCACTATTTAATAAACAGTATATATATTATTATATTTATTTAATTTATTTTAATTTTATTAAAGCGTCCGATAATTTATTTTTTTAAAGTTTTAAAATTTGAAATTATAAAAAAATCCATTATTTTAATGAAAAAAATAGTATTAATTAACAAAAAAACACCCCAAAGAGTGCTTTTTTTAAATATCAAATTTATAAAGAACTTATTCAAAAAAACTTCCGTAGCATTCGGAACTTCATTTCCTAAAAGCCACATTTAAAGCCACTATTGCTACTTCCAGCTGACTTTCATCAGGTTCTCTTGTAGTGATCTTTTTGCAGCCACATTCCTGGAACTGCAATCATTTTTAGTAAAGATATTATCCAAATGGTAACTTGTCCAACGTTGAATTTCATAAGAAAGTCCAGCAACAGAAGGAACAAATAGAACTCTTGTTACTAACTTGTAAATTATCATTGAAAAAAATGTCCAGTTGGAACTTTTAAAAAAATAAATCTACTGTTGAAAACACTAGAATACTTATAAACATTACAAGCAGAAGAAAACTTGTACCACATCTTGGGTGAAATCTTGTACATACTTTTTGCATTTTTTTAGGTGACAGTTCCTTTTTCCATTTCATAATTCATAATACTTTTTATGTTCTGCTCCATGATACTCAAAAAAACTCTCTGAATATCCTTTAAAAACGAAATTCCATAAATATATCCCAAGAAAAGTACCAATTTTATAATTGCTTCTACAATATTAGCTTTTTAAGACGTTATCTTTAAAGAAAAAAATCCTCCAATAGCCGATGGCAGCCACATAAACACAGCAATTCCCAATAAAACTGAAGTCATAACAGTAAATCCAACCTGCTTGTCTGTCAATTTTTCCTCTTCATGCCCAGCCTGATTTGAAGCAAAAATAAGCTCCTTTGTCCCAACAACCATCGCATCATAAAGCGCTATAACCCCCCTTACAAAAGGTACTTTCAGCCATCTGTTACTTTTTTTCAGTTAACGCTATCTTTTTTTATAAACAATACTTCCATCCTGCTTACGAACTGCTGTTGCAATTGCTTTAGGCCCTCTCATCATAACCCCTTCCACAACAGCCTGCCCTCCGACAGTTACTTTTTTATCTCTCATTTTTACCTGCTTTCTTCATATTTTCTAATTCGTTATGGTGAACTTTTTTTAAAACCCATAATTTATTAGTTTCTTAGATAATTTTTAACATACAATTATTAAATAATCCTATTATTAAAATTTATTTTTTTAATTTATTCTCTATCAATTACTGCTCTATTTTTTTATTCTTTTTTTAATGATTTATTAATATGCTCAGCCTTATATTTGCTGACTCCCTTTATTTTTAGCAATATCCGAAGCAGTCGACATCAAAATTGACTGAACATTTGAAAATTCCTTTACAAGAATTTCCCTATCCTTTTTGCTTATTTTTTTGTTATGTTGCTCAAAAAGTCCATATCCACGTGGCTCTATCTTTTCATCCAGATTTATGATATTTGTATCAAATCCAAGCAGACAAACAATTTTTTTCATCATCCAGCAATTCCTCTTTTGTCAAAGATCTTACTCTTAATCCAATTTTTTTCAGCCGTTTCATTGCTTATCTTATAATCCTTTATGAGAGCGTCAAAACTCTCATTTTTATTCAGCATTATTTCTTCATACTGGATCTTTATAAGCCGTCCTTCGCTTCCAAGTTCTGCCATATACTCGATTAATTCCTCTGACATTCTGAAAAGAAGTCCGTACATTCTCACACATTCCACAATATCATAAAAGCGTTACCATATTGTCAAATTCTAAAATAGATAAATTTACGTGATTTTTCTCAATCGCAAGGGAATATTTCTCAAGAGCAGTTATCGCCTGCGAAGATTTAGTCAATAAATCCCCAATTTCGTTCAGCAAATATCTAAATTTCCCATAATATACCGTTATTTTATTTCTTCTTTCGGAAACCGCCACAACCAAATTCCCCTTTTGCTGTGCAATTCTATGTGCCGCCTGATGTCTTGTCCCGCTCTCATCTGTTTCTATCGAATAATTAGGCTGCAGCTGAATATTTGCCCCATAAATTGTCTTTATATCCTCCGACAAAATAATTCCGCCATCCATTTTAGACAGCTCATAAACTTTTTGTGGCGAATATACCGTATTTAATTCAAATCCGCCTCCCATCACATCTTTTAAATCATTAGGATTTCCCAGTACAATCAATGCTCCCAGTTTTGCCTCCTGAATTTTATCTATTGCTTCTCTCAATGCTGTTCCAGGTGCTACCCTGTCAAATATATGCTCCAATATTTTCTTCTTATTAACTGCCTTTTTTCCCATATTTCATCCTTTCGCCCTTTTTTCTCTGCTGGCTTACTTTATCCTCTCGACAAGTTCACTTATGTTACTTATATAATTCAATTTTATTTTTTTGTTTTTTTCCTTTTTAAAATCAGCCTGATGGCTTTTTTTGCAGGTACACCCTGCAAATCCCATTTTTTTCCAGCTCATTTACCCTATTTTTTTGATAAATGAAACTTTTTCTCACTTCCCCACGTAATCCCAGCTCGCCAATAGCCGCTATTTTTCTGGCTTATCGGCACACCTTTTACCGAAGATAGAAGTGAAAAAAATTACTGCTAAGTCAGAACTCCTGTCATTTAAGTCAATTCCTCCTGGAATATTTATATAAATGTCCTTTGAGTTTACATCTACTTTTTAAAGAACGTGATAAAACTGCACTTAATATTTCCACCCGATTTTTTTATCATATCCTTCCACTGTTCTTCTCGGCATTCCAAAATTTGGTGTCCCCAATAACGACTGTACTTCAAATAAAAAAATACACGGCTTCCTTCAAAAAAATTGGCACAATAATGCTTTCAATATTTTTTTCATCTCTGTCGCTTATGAAAAAAATTCAGACGGATTCTTCACTTCGTTAATTCCATTTTTCCTTCATATCAAAAATTGAAATTTCATTTGTAGAGCCATAACGGTTCTTTATTGAACGGATGATTCTATAATAGCTATTTTCTTCTCCTTCAATTTGCAAGACTGCATCAACCATATGCTCCAGCAATTTCGGACCTGCCAGTTTCCCATCCTTCGTAACGTGTCCTACAATATAAAATGCAATTTCATTTTTTTTAGCAATTTCAATGATTTTTAAAGTTGTTTCCCGAATTTGCGTCACACTCCCAGGAATAGAATTTACATTTTCAGAATAAAAGCGTCTGAATTGAATCAACTACAACAACTTTTGGCTTATCCTTCAAAATTACACTTTCAATTTTTTCAATATTTGTATCATTTAAAATATACAAATTTTCACTTTTTACATTAACACGTTCTGCACGCTGTTTTATTTGCCGTGGCGACTCTTCCCCTGAAACATAGAATACATTTCCAATCTTTGCATACTCCTGCGACAGCTGAAGCAGAAAAGTCGATTTTCCAATCCCAGGGCTTCCTGTAATTAGCACAACTTCCCCCTTTATAAGACCGCCACCCAGCACTCTGTCAAACTCCTCAAAAGGCGTTACCATCCGAAATTCCTTTTCAATTTCAATTTCTGTTATCTTGCTAATGGAAACATCCTGTGACTCCACATCCTTAAAGGCTCTTTTTATATCAATTTCCTCTTCAAATGTTCCCCAGGAATCACAATTAGGACATTTTCCAAGCCATTTTAACGAACTGTAACCGCATTCTGAACATATATATTTAGATTTTCCCTTTTTTGCAGCCATTTTTAGATTCCCCTCTTACTTTTTAACTTTGTCAATTAATCTACGTTCTACATTTTCTGTTACAAAAAAACTCAAATCCCCTTTATTTAAGGCAACTTCCTTTACAAGGCTGGAACTTAAATACAAATATTCCCTTGAAGCAGTCAAAAATACTGTCTCAAATTCACTTTTAGCAAGCGTCTTATTTGTAAGCGTAAACTGCAGCTCATATTCATAATCTGACAATGCACGCAATCCCCTTATCAAAATATTCACATTTTCCTTATACATAAAGTCAACCAGTAATCCATTAAAAATCTTTATTTCAGCTTCTATACCTTCTTTTTTTAATATTTCCTGTATCATTTCAACTTTTTCCTCATCAGAAAACCAGGCTTTTGATTTCGTAGAATTTTTAAAAATACCTATTATTAACTTGTCAAATAAGTTTGAAGAACGCTTTATAATATCAATATGACCCTTCGTTATTGGATCAAAGCTCCCTGGATACAATGCTATTTTTTTCCCATATTGTTCTCCTGTTTTTTTATTTTTTTATTTTTTTATTTTTACCATCGCATTTTTATTTTTTTACTTTTCTATTTTTTTAATTTTGAAAGAGCTTCCTTTGCCGCATGCTTTTTCAGCTTCTTTTTTTACTTTTTTTCCAATTCCTATTCCGTGAATCTCATTATTCCAGCTTACAGACATTTCAAAAACTTTATCGTGGTCAGGACCGCTAGTTTTAATTAAATTATATTCAGGCATTTTTCTATATTTCCCTTGTACAAATTCCTGCAGAACTGTCTTATAATCCCCTGTTCCTTCTATTTCTTCCAATTTATTTATTTTTCCAAGTAAAAATTTCAATGCAATATTTTTTGCAGTATAATAATCTGAATCTTTAAAAATCGCACCAATCAATGCCTCAAAAGCATCTCCTAAAATAGATCTTCTATGTCTTCCTCCAGACATAACTTCCCCATTGCTCAAGTACAGATACTCTCCTAGTTCAAGCTCGCTCGCAATAGTTGAAAATACAGGCTCACTTATAATTTGACTTTTTAGTTTTGCAAGCTCCCCTTCCGTCTTCTTTTCATAAAGATCATAAATATACTCAGTTGTTATAAGGTTCAAAATTGCATCTCCCAAAAATTCAAGCTTCTCATTGTTAAACCTTCTGCCCTTTTCAATTTCATTGGCATACGACCTATGTGTTAATGCTTCATGCAAATATTCTTCATTTTTTTAAACTCATACCCTATTTTTTTATTAATTCACTTACATCTCTATTTCTATTATTTTTCCATTCATTTCACCTCCATATTTTTTTATTATTTTCCAGCAATAAATAAATTATTATAATTTTTACAGTTATTTATTTTAATATTTTATTCTTATAATTCCACCTAATTTATTTTTTTGTTATTCCTTTAACTATAATTTTTTACAAAGAAATAAAAAAATTTATGCATAATAAAATTATAATTTTAACAATAATCTATTATTTATTATTACAAGGGGTAAAAAAACCCCTTGCCTTATAACATTTACTTCATTACAGTTATACATATCAAGCTTTTTTTATAAATTACTTATTATTTATATTTTTCTAAACGCCAGCACAGCATTATGCCCACCAAATCCAAGAGAACTTGACATTCCTACTTCAATATCTCTTTTTTTACAGGTTTATTTGGCACATAGTCCAAATCACATAACGGATCAGGATTTTTCATAATTTATAGTTGGCGGCATAATTCCTTCTGAAATTGCAAGCGCTAAAAAAATCCAGCTTCAATTCCTCCAGCTCCACCTAATAAATGCCCAGTTGCACCTTTTTGTAGAACTTACAGCCAATTTATAGGCGTGTTCTCCAAATGCTGATTTTATTGCTTGAGTTTCATTTTTTATCATTTGCAGGCGTAGAAGTTCCGTGCGCATTTATATATCCAACTTCTTCAGGTTTAATATTTCCTTGTTCCAAAGCCATTCTGAATGCTCTTGCAGCACCTTCTCCACCATCAGCCGGAGCTGTCATGTGATAAGCATCGCCAGTTTCTCCATATCCTACAACTTCTGCATAAATTTTTCGCCCCACGTTTTTTTAGCATGTTCCAATTCTTCAAGTATTAATACCCCAGCACCTTCTCCAAGAACAAATCCATCCCTGTCAGCTGTAAATGGACGTGATGCTTTCTTAGGATCAGGATTAGTTGATAATGCCTTTAAATTTGCAAATCCTGCTATTCCTGACGGAGTTACTGTAGCTTCTGTTCCTCCAGCAATCATCGCATCAGCTTTTCCTAATAAAATCGCCTGAAAAGCATCTCCAATTGAATTTGTCCCTGAAGCGCAGGCTGTAACAACTGTTTTATTAGGCCCTTTTGCTCCAGTATAAATTGAAGTATTTCCAGAAGCCATATTTAAGATTGCCGCTGGAATATAAAATGGCGACACTCTTCTTGGCCCTCTTGTAACAAGTTTTTCCACTTCCTGCTCAATTACATCCAGCCCGCCAATTCCAGAACCGATAATTACTCCGATTCTATCTGCATTTTCATCAGTAATCTCTAATTTAGCATCTTCCAAAGCCTCTTTTGATGCCGCAATTGCAAATTGTGAAAATCTTGCTATTTTCTTCAATTCTTTTTTTCAATATAATTTTCAGGCACAAAATCCTTTACTTCTGCTGCAATATGCACTGGATGCTCTGAACTGTCAAATTGAGTAATTTTATCAATTCCACATTCCCCTGCCAATAAATTTTTCCAAGCCTTATCTTTTCCAGTTCCCAATGGAGTTACTAATCCTATTCCTGTAATAACTACTCTTCTCATTAATACACCTCTCATCTTTATTTTTTTATAATTTAAATTTATACTTTCTCCCATTTAAATTATGATTTCTGCATTTTAAATGGAGTTTAGTATTAATTCCTAATACTAAATTTATTTTTTTAATCAATTCAATTTTGTAACAATAAATTTATTTTTAACATTTTTTTCATTTTTTTCAATAAAAAAGGGAAGATCCCCAAAAAGTTTTATGTCTTATTGTTTAGCTTCGATGTATTCCATTACATCTTTAACAGTTTTAATTTTTTTGTGCATCTTCATCAGGAATTTCAATATCGAATTCTTCTTCAAAAAGCCATGATTAATTCAACTGTATCCAATGAATCAGCTCCTAAATCATCAACAAAAGATGCATCTTCAGTTACTTGATCTTCATCTACACCTAATTGATCTACAACTATTGATTTAATTTTTATCTAGCATTATAATGCCACCTCCATATTTATTTTTCTAAAATTATTATACCAAATGAATTTAAAAAAATGCAACAAAAATTCACTAATATTTAAGTATTATTTTTAACTTTTTTTATTTGCATATACATTATTATATCATTTTTTTATTTATTAGCTCTTTTGCACATCTCAGCAAAAAAAACTCATGTACTTTAAGATTATCATTTAACTCAGGATGATACGAAGTCACAAGAATATTATTTTTCCTTAGCTGCGACAACATTTCCGTCGACTTCTGAAAAGAATTTCCACATTTTTTTCCTACACTTGAAATATACGGTGCTCGAATAAATGTCATTGGAATAACTCCAACTCCTTTAAACTCACTTTCGGTAAAAAAAACTTCCAAGCTGTCTTCCATAAGCATTTCTTCTAACTTTTATATCCATTGCTCCCAAATAAGTCCGACTGTCATTTTCAATTTCCTTTGCCAAAAGAATTAATCCTGCGCAAGTACCAAATACAGGTAATCCTTCCAAAATAAGCTTTTTTATGTCATCAAATAAATCAAGGTCATAAAGCAGCTTTCCGATAACTGTACTTTCTCCACCTGGAATAATTAACCCGTCAATATCATTATTATTAACAGCATTGCTTAAATCAGATTTTTTTCTTATTTCAAATGATTCTATCCCAAGTTTCTCCAGCATTTTTCTATGTTCTGCAAAAAGCTCCCTGTAAAAGCCAATACACCGATTTTCATTATTTACCTCTTTCAGCCATAAGTAACTTAATTTCATTTTCATTGATTCCAACCATAGCTTCTCCTAAATCTTCAGAAATTTCGGCTAATACTTTTGGATCATTATAGTTAGTAACAGCTTTAACTATCGCCTGTGCTCTTTTTACAGGATCTCCAGATTTGAATATTCCCGATCCAACGAATACACCTTCAGCTCCAAGCTGCATCATCAAAGCCGCATCTGCAGGAGTAGCAACACCACCTGCTGCAAAATTCACTACTGGCAATTTACCATTTTCGTGAACATATTTTACTAAATCAAAAGGAACTTGCAATTCCTTAGCTGTAAAATAAAGTTCATCTTCTCTCATATTCTGTATTCTTCTTATTTCCTGATTCATCATTCTCATATGTCTTACCGCCTGTACAACATCCCCAGTTCCTGGCTCACCTTTAGTTCTTATCATTGAAGCTCCTTCAGCTATTCTTCTAAGAGCTTCTCCCAAATCTTTTGCTCCACATACAAAAGGAACTTTAAATTTTTTCTTATCTACATGAAATTTATCATCGGCAGGTGACAATACTTCACTTTCATCTATGTAGTCAATTTCTATCGCTTCTAAAATTTGTGCTTCCACAAAATGTCCAATTCTAACTTTTGCCATTACTGGAATTGAAACGACTTCCTGAATACCTTTAATCATTTTAGGGTCACTCATTCTTGAAACTCCACCCACAGCTCTGATATCAGCTGGAATTCTTTCAAGTGCCATAACCGCCGCCGCTCCAGCCGCTTCAGCTATTTTTGCCTGTTCAGGAGTGGAAACATCCATTATAACTCCACCTTTTAACATTTGTGCCAAATTTTTGTTCAATTCATATCTTTCGTTTTTCATAAAATTCCATCCTTTCATTATAAGAAGATTTTTTTCACATATACATTATACTCCTATTTCAAAAATTTTACAAATATAAATTTTTAGATACAAATTTAACTTAAAAGTTCCATCAATTCCTTGTCACTCATTTCAAACAGAACCTTTTCCCCATCTTTACTTTCCAGCAGGTTTTCACTCAATTGACGCTTGCTTTCCTGAATTTTTATAATTTTTTCTTCAATCGTACCTTCTGTCACAAGTTTTATAACCTGCACACTTTTTTTCTGTCCAATTCTATATGCCCTGTCGCTCGCCTGATTTTCCACAGCGATATTCCACCAAGGATCATAATGAATTACAACATCTGCCCCGACAAGATTTAGTCCAGTTCCACCTGCCTTTAACGAAATCAGCACCACTTGCCGCTCTCCAGCATTAAATTTATTACAAATATCAACTCTTTCTTTAGACTTCACATTTCCATCAATATAAAAATACTCAATTCCCATATCTGCAAGTTCCTTCTCAATTTCCTTCAAAGTACCGACAAACTGTGAAAATATCAATAATCTATGCCCATTTTTCAGTTATATCCGGCAAAAATATCACGTAACACTTCCAGTTTTGCTACTTCCCCTTGTAGTCCTCCTTAAATAAAGTTGGAGAATTACAAATTTGACGCAGTTTTGTCAAAATTGCAAGTATCTTCATTCGATTATTATCATTTTCGTTAAATTTCTTCATTTCACTCTTAGCCTGTTTAATATAAGACATATACAATTGTTTTTTTGCTCTGTACTTAACGTTACAACCATATTCGATTCAATTTTATCAGGCAATTCAGTTAGCACTTCCTTCTTTGTTCTTCTTAGCAGAAATGGAGCAATAATTTCACGTAAATTGTTTATTTTTGAAGAATTTGGATTTACGATGGCTTCCTTATAAGTTTTCTTAAATTTTGTCAAGTTATCAAGATAGCCAGGTATTACGAAGTCAAAAATTGACCATAATTCCAAAATATTGTTTTTCAACTGGTGTTCCTGTCAATGCAAAAATTTACTTTACTGTTAATTTTTCATAACAGCCTTCTTTATTTGAGAAGTTGTTGTTTTTATATTTTTGAGCCTCATCCAGCACTACCACATTAAATTCCCTATTTTTTTATATTCTTCAATATCATTTCTCAAAAGCCTGGTAAGTTGTTATAAGGAATCCCTTCGATCCTCTTGAAATAATTTCTCTTCTTTGACTCGCTGTTCCCTCAACTAAAGTTGGAGTTATCCCAGTAAACTTAATAATTTCTTCCTTCCAGTTATAAAAGCAGTGAACTTGGCACAATAATTAATGCAGTGAAATTTCGGTTTTTCCTGATAGATTTCATTTAATAGCGAAATTGTCTGTAAAGTCTTACCAAGCCCCATATCATCAGCAAGAACCCCTCCAAATCCAATGTCATACATATTCTTCAGCCAGTTAAATCCCTAATTTTTTTGATAAGGAAATAAATTTACCTTTATATTATTTGGCTCAATTTCTTCACGATTTTTTTATTTTTATAGAACAAATCCTTAAATTCATCTATTTTTTTACAAGGTCTTCCTGAATATTTTTTTAGAAATTTGAGCAAGCTGAAGAGCCTTTATTTTTGGAAATCTTATTTTTCTCCAACCTTCAAATTAGAAATAGAATCCACAATTCCAACTAATTCCTCAATACTTTTTATTGGCAATTTTTACCAGTTCCCCCGCTTGAAAAGAGTTATGTACTTTTTGTTCATTTTTTTATAGCTTCCATCACAATTTCCACATCTTCAGTCTTTATTCCTTCAATATCAAAACTGACATTCAGAAATTATTTTTCAACTTTTTTTATTCCAATATGAACATCAATATTTCGTGCATTTTTTTATTTTTATTTTTCCAAATGAATTTTTCACTCTATCTGCATATTTTTTTATCAATATACTCTGAAATTTTTCCCCAGCCCTTCATAATTTACATTATAAGTTCCTTCAATCATTTCCACATTTGTAATCGAATAACCTTCCACAAGTTTTTTTCAACTCTTCAAATATTTTTCGCATTTTTTTCTAGGAATAAAATATTTCCCATTTTTCTCTATTGCACAAACAGTATTTGATAAATTTACCTTTACAATTTCCTTCTCATCAGTTTCCGATACAAATATATCAATACACCCGTCCTCTTCAACATATTCTGCAATATTAACATTCTCATATCCTAAAACTGCACATAATTTTCTATTATCCTCATCTGAAAGCTGATTAAACAGCTCTGTATCCAGAAAATCAAATTTCCCAAAAAATCTTTCTTCATTTTCATCCATTTTTAAAAAAACTTTTTGTCGTATCATTTGCAAATGTATAAAACGGACTGTTTTCAGAAATTTTTTCAATATTTCTCATTGCAATTCTGTTATTTTCCATAACAAACAAAGGCTCGTAACTATTCATTATCTGTTTAGTTTCTCCCAGTAAAACCAGATTTTTCCCTTTTTCCATAGCTGTAAGCAGCTTATTTAAAAGCATTTCATAGACTTTTCAGGCCCTTTTTTATCTTTAATTCCGCTGTTTATTACACTTTGAATCTCTTTGCTGTATTCATAAATCGCATTGATTATTTTTCTGGTTAGTTTCATTGAAAAAGCAGTTTTTTTCGGACTATATGTAATTTTTAGAAGTAACTTCATACTCTTTTTCCTTCACAATGGCCTCAATAAATTTCAAAATATCCTTCACATAATATATTTTTCTTAAATCCTGCCTTTATCCGCAAAAATATAATCTGGCACATTATTTTTCCTGATTATAGTCATATCCGTATTTATAATCGCTGTAACTTCCTTCATCAATTTCCACTTCAAGCCGCATTTCCTGCTTTTTCCTCATCATCTATATTTTTCACTTTCCAGATGAAGATTATAAATTTCGTTAATCTTTTTCAGAAATATTTTTCCACATTTTTCCAATATTTCCTCATTATTTTTCCATCTCTTGAAGAACAGCCGTTCCATTTTTTTCTCTAAAAACTCAACATTCCCAGCCTTTTTCTCCGCCTTCTCCAAAAACTTCAAATCTAACTTTATCATTTTTTTATTTTTTTAAATCAATATTTTTCCAAATTTTTCATTATTAACAAGATTATCCGCCTCCACAGAAGTTCCTTCTGATTTAGCAAAAACTTGCCGCATTAAGTTTTTTTCACGAAGTTTAACTCTCTGACGTGATTTATTTTTTCCATCATCTTCAGTTTCCTTCCTTTTAACACTCTTTGCAGCCTTTTCCTTTTCTTTTTTCCGTTCTTCCTTGATTTGAGCCAGTTTTTTATTATCCTCTTCAAAATCATCCTCAAACATCATTTCAATCTCATCAGTCCCAATAACCTTTGAAATCTTTTCTGAATGATCTGCCATCATCCCAAGTGTCACAATATGTTTACAGCAATTCTTTTTATTGTTTTTAAAAAACATACAGTCGCAGTTTGCCTCTATAAATTCACCTTTTTTCTGTTCAACTGTAATAGAAGTCTTGCACAAACTATTTTCCTTATATTCTCCTTCCACTGTCATAAAATTCCCGTCAGCAAAAAGCGCAGTTATATTTCCCAAACTTTCATTGTAATATTCCTGCCCAATTACAAAAATACTCGGTGTAATTTGTTTTTTTAATTCTAACGAAATACTCTTTTGTTCCATTTTTTTCTCCCTTACTTTTTATTTATATACTCAAACTTAATAACATTTTTACCATTATTACTGCATTCTCATCTTTCCCATAGTAATTTTTTTCCTTATGGAAATTTTTCTCAAATCCAATTTTTTTATAAAGTTTCAGTGCCCTTGCATTTTTTTCATTAACCTCCAGCAAAAATTTATTTTTCAGAAAAAAAATCTGTTCCCTCATTTTTCCAAAAATATTATTTCCTTCCAAATTTTTTTCCTATCTTCTACCAATTTTTTTCCATACTTTCAGTCATCAGCCTTTCACCAAAACCTCGCCCTTGATATTCTTTTTTTATTGCTATCTCAAAAATATCCGTGCTCTCTATTGTACCATAAAATACAATATATCCCAACACATTTTTTTCATTTTTCCCTATTTTTTTATCAAAAATTTATTTCCCCTTTTTGATTTTTCTCCCAAATTTTTTTATTTTTCTTTTTCCGCTCTCATTTTCTAATTTTTTTCACAAAAAAATATTTTCCTCTCAAAATTAAATAAAGCAGTATATTTCATACTGCTCACCTAACATCATTTCAGAAAAAAATATTTATCTCCAACTTTATTTTTTTAAAGTTTTTCATTATGAATTTTTACCAATTCATTGACAATATTTCCCATTTTGTTCTCCATTTTTTTATTACTTTTACTGTTCTTTACTATATTTGAACTGTTCAATAATCTAATAATAATCACTTACTAAATTTCTAAATAACATTATATTATAATATTCCTATTCTATTTAACGGCCACCATCTTACAAGCAATTCCCCTTTAATTCTAGGCTCAGCCACAAGTCCAAAATATCTGGTATCCTTACTGTTTGAAGTATTATCTCCCATAGCCATATAATAGTTTTTTTATCAAGTGTTACAGTTTCTCCATTTAACAATTTTTTTAAATAATTCATCATTATACTTTGAAATCCATAATCGGCATAACCATTTCATTTCTGCCTTCCACCTTTTAAAGTGAATGTATAATATCTGTTTGTTAATGTATTTTCTTGGATCAGCGTTAAAGCTCATCATCATTTCCAATTATATCTTTAAAGTTACTGTCTGTTTTTATCAATTCTAAAAACTCTTTTCCCTGTCATATTTTTTTATAAACCTTTTTCCATCGTAGTAACTTTTTCCCAGTCAACTTGTCCAATAAAAGTATTGTCTTCTGTTTCTCCGAACACTTTTGTTAATTGCAATAATTTTATCAAGTTTTCACTTTATCACCTTTTTTTAGGAATATAAATTTTATTATTCATAAGAATTCCTTCTGGCAAATATAATTTTTGAGGTGTTATTCTTTTTAAAATTTCTGATTCCTGTCCATTTATTATCATTGATCCACCAACTTCTTGAACTTGATCGATCCTTAACTCTTTTTTTCATATCTTGCTTCTTCAAGTTTGTCATGTTTTTTTCATCGCTAGTATATTCAATTTTTTTGGTTCGTTATCAAGATTTGCAATTTTCAAACTCTGTTATCGTCATTTTCCCTTTTTGCAATTTGTAAAAGTATCCCCTAGCTGCTCCAACTATTCTTTTTGTGAACATCAATTTATTTTTCCATCGGCTCTTTAAAACGCAATTATTTGACCTATTTTTGGTTTTGAAAAATGGTATTTTCACCATATTTGTAAATACTCTATCCTTTAACTAATATTGTTGGTTCCATTGAACCTGTTGGAATAACATAATTTCCAATATAAAACATTTGAATAACTGCCACTAAAAACAACAGCAAGTAAGGCATTGTCGATTCTTGTTAATGCTTTTCCAAATGTACTTTTCTTTCTTTTTTTCTTTCTCAATTCTTTCTTCCACAGAAAGATTTTCATTTGAAATATCTTTCTTTAAATATTTCTGCTATGTCTTCATTTTTTTATTTTTTTGATTCTGTAACAATTTTTTTCTAATTCTTCATTACCTTGTACAGCTTCTTTTTAAAATCGACTGTTCTGTAATTTTTTTCCACTGATGAATCTCTGAATAAATAAATAAGAATCAATGAAATTACAACATTTATTATCAAATAAATATAAAAAAATTCGGATCTAAAATATTAAACATCAATTTTCCTAGAAAACAACATAATAAGATTTAGTAAAAATACCCATTCATGCTGTTTTCTAAGCACATAAACTATAATATTTACACCAAATACTCCATAAATTCCCCAAACTTTTTATCCATATATTTGGATCCTTGCTTTTTATCTACAATCACAAAAAAAATACTGCTGCAACAACCAATGCAACTATTGTAAGCACATTTCCAGCCATAAAATTCCTGTCACTTCTCTCAAGCGAAACTTTTTTTCCAATGTTTCATCCTCTTTCATTCTTATCCACTGAATAACCTGCTTCTCTCTAATAAAGAAATATAGCAAAAAAACAGTGTCGCAATAATATAAAAAAAGCTCCCCATAATAATATATTCATAATTTTTTTCCCTCTCCTAATTTAAATTTTTAAAATTATTTATCCTCTTTTTAAAACAAATCAATTATAACAACTCCATTTGTTTTTTAAAAATACATAATCAAACTTCATTTTTTTCCTAAAATTTTTTTATTTGCCTGAAATGTATTTAATATAGTAAAAAAAATCATTTTTTTATTAAATACTAATTTTAAATTTTTTTATCTTTGTTTTTATAAAAAAAGAAAAAAAAGCTAGCATTTTGCTAGCCTTGAAGCTACTTTCTAATTTCTTTAATTCTAGCAGCTTTTCCTGATAAGTTTCTCAAGTAGTATAATTTAGATCTTCTTACTTTACCAATTCTCTTAACTTCGATTTTTTCTACTAATGGAGAATTTAAAGGAATGATTCTTTCTACACCGATTCCTTGCGATACTTTTCTAACTGTGAAGTTTTTAGCAACGCTTCCACCAGAAACTCTAATAACTACACCTTCAAAAATCTGTATTCTTTCTTTGTTTCCTTCTTTTACTTTGTAGTGAACAGCAACTGTATCCCCTGCTTTAAATTGAGGTACGTCAGCTTTCAAGTAATTTTTTTCTACTAATTCGATTAATTTCTCTTTCAAGAAATTCACTCCCTTCTTTCTAAGACATTCTTTTTTATCTATACCAATTTCACCAATTTAAGAACTTTTTTTGTTATTAAATCTTTCATAAAACTGGTAGCAACAATAAAAGCGGAATATCCATTTATTCAATAACTTATTAAGTTTACCATATTTTTGAATCAATTTTCAATACAATTACGAAAATTTTTTTCACTTTTTTTAAAATTTTTTTAAATTACTTCAACTTTTTCAGCCCACTCAGCTTCCTTAAATCCAACCAATACAAAATCCTTTTCCCACAAAAAGCGGTCTTTTTCAACACCATCCCATTGCTTGCAAGCAGCTCAAACTGTTCATCTTCCGACATCTCTGCCAATTTTTTTCCTTTAAATTCATTTTGTTTATAAACATTCCCGCTCGTATTAAAAAAACTTTTTTTAAAGGCAATCCACTTTTTTTCATAGTATTTTTTTATTTCCTCCTTCGACGGAGTTTCCTCTACAATATGCTTATACTCATACTCAATCCCATTTTCCTCCAGCCATTTTACAGCCTTTTTTTACAAGTTGTGCATCTTGGGTAGCAATATACTTTATTCATGTTTTTATTTCCTTTCATAATTTTTTTAATTTATCCATATATTTTTCAAACTAGTCAACAAACTGTCGACTTTTTTTCAAATTAGCATCTTTATTTCTTCTTCCACAATAATCCTGCTGAAAAAAAATATATGACTCACTATAATAAATACATATCTTTCCTTTTTCAGTCGGAGCAAAAAAATGTACTATTACTATCAGCAAAAAAACATACTTTATAACAAAATATGCAAATGCCATTATCATTACAACTATATTAATTTTTAGGATATTTAAGTATTTCTTTTGTAGCAAAAATCCCAAATAAAATATTAACATTAAAGCCAAAATTAACATTAATGCAAAAAAACAATATATCCAGATGGATGTATTACTATTGCAAAAATCAATGCAATTCTTGTTAGCATTAGAGGATTTAAAAAAACTCTTGAATTAATACATATCCTAATATTAGAATAATAGCAACTAATCCTTTCAATAAAAAAACTCAATATTCCATTTCTCATTTTAATTTTACACCTCAAACTTCCTACAGTTCAGAGTTACTTTTTATAGTACAAAGTCTAATTTATATTTCCTAATAATTATAACTCAATTAACAACTTCTTTAATTCATTCATTTTATCCCTCAACTTAATAGCTTCCTCAAAATTAAGCTCCTCAGCCAAGTTTTTTAATTTGCTTATCGAGTTTCTTAATTTCCTTTTCCACGTCTTTTTCACTCTTATACTGTTTAATTGCTTTATTTGCTTCATTTTCTTTTTCAATTTCATAATCTACGATTGACTCTGCAATTTCTCTTACGATTGATTTTGGATTAATATTGTTTTCTAGATTGTATTTTTCCTGAACTTCACGACGTCTGTTTACTTCATCAATAGCTTCTTTCATAGAGCCTGTCATTCTGTCTGCATACAAAATAACGTGCCCTTCTACATTTCTTGCAGCACGTCCCATTGTCTGAATCAGCGATCTTCTGGAACGTAAATATCCTTCCTTGTCTGCTTCCAAAATTGCCACTAATGAAACTTCTGGAATATCCAGCCCTTCCCGCAGCAAATTTATTCCAACCAGAACATCAAATTCACCTTTTCTCAAGCCTCTTATTATCTCTGTTCTTTCTAATGTATCAATATCAGAGTGCATATATTTTACTTTTATTCCATATTCCAAATAGTAATCTGTCAACTCTTCTGCCATTTTTTTTGTCAAGGTTGTAACTAAAATCCGTTCTTTTCTTGCTGTTCTTGTTTTTATTTCATCCATCAAGTCATCAATCTGATTTTTTGTTTCACGAATGTCAATGCTTGGCTCTACAATTCCTGTTGGACGGACAAGCTGCTCTACAATTTCTCCATTTGAATGTTCCAGCTCGTAATCGCTTGGAGTGGCTGAAATATACACAACTTGCGGGATTTTTCCAAAAAATTCCTCAAATTTTAGCGGACGGTTATCATAAGCGCTTGGCAATCTGAAGCCATTGTCAATTAATGATTTTTTTCTCGCTCTATCTCCCTTGTACATCCCATTTATCTGTGGAACTGAAATATGCGACTCATCTAAAAATACGACTAAATCTTCTGGAAAATAGTCAATTAACGTGTCAGGCGCTTCTCCTTCACCTTTTCCAGTTAAATATCTAGAATAATTTTCTATTCCTTTACAATATCCGATTTCTTCAATCATTTCCAGATCATATTTTGTCCTTTGCTCAATCCGCTGTGCTTCCAGCAGTTTTCCTTCCTTTTTGAAAAAATGCACTCTTTCTTCCATTTCTTTTTTTATTGATTCAATCATTTTTTTTGTATCTTCAGTAGTTAAATAATGCGTTGCAGGCATTATCGTAATTCTTTTTATATTTCTAATTTTCTGCCCAGTAAGCGTATTAATTTCCGAAATGCTTTCCAAATCATCTCCAAAAAATTCAAAACGGTATCCTGTATCCTGGTAAGATGGATGTAAATCAAGAATATCTCCTTTCACACGAAATTTCCCACGCTCAAAGGCAATATCATTTCTCTCATACCTAAGTGAAATCAGCCTTTTTATAAGCTCATTTCTCTCAAATCCAGTTTCCACATCAATCGGAATTGCTCTCTCTTTATAAGCCTCTGGTGATCCCAATCCATAAATTGCCGAAACTGAAGCCACAATAATAACGTCTCTTCTATTCAAAAGCGCCGCTGTTGCCGCATGCCGCAATTTATCAATCTCATCATTAATTGAAGAATCCTTTTCAATATACGTATCAGTTTGCATAATATACGCTTCAGGCTGGTAATAATCATAGTAAGATACAAAATATTCAACAGCATTTTCAGGAAAAAACTGCTTGTATTCATTATAAAGCTGTGCTGCAAGCGTTTTATTCGGTGCCATTATCAAAGCTGGACGATTTATCTTTTCAATAACATTCGCAACTGTAAATGTCTTTCCTGATCCCGTAACCCCAAGCAAAATCTGATCCGTAATACCATCTTCCAAATTTTCCACAATTTTTTGGATAGCCTGAGGCTGATCTCCAGTTGGCTGAAATTTTGAATGTATTTTAAAATCCATTTCTATTTTTCCTCCTTTCAATACAAATCTTTTGGTTATTTATAAAAGTTTATAAACTCTCAAATAATACAATTTTTTTCATTTTTTTGATTTTTTTATTTTTTTATTACTTTCTGACAAGCCCCTGCTATAGTAATACTAATCCCCATTTAAATAACGAATTTATTACAATCTTTTTCTAACACAGGATAAAAAAACAATCTTAGTTGAATAATTATGAATTAGTTATCAAACAACCTTATTATAAAAATTTATTCCTATTTTTTTAAATAAGGTTTAATATAACCTAAAAAAATAAAAATTATTTCCCATAACCCATTTCATCAAGAAACTTCTTATTTTTTTCTCCATTTCTTCTTAACTTTTTACCCATAATTTCAAATTAACTTTCAAATCAATCAGATGCTCAATTTCCCGTCTAGCCTCTATCCCAATTTTTCTTCAGCATAGCCCCATCTTTTTCCGATAATAATTCCTTTCTGGCTATCTCTTTCAACATAAATATTAATATCATATTTTTCTAATTGTCGGCTTCGTTTCCACATTAATAATTTCTACAGCCACACTATGCGGAATCTCATCTTTCGTATGATGCAAGATTTTTTTCCCTAACTGTTTCCACAACAATCTTATTTACTGGCAAATCTGTATAATAGTCCTCTGGATAAAACCATACATCATTTGATAAATATTTCTTGGCAACTTCAAATATTTTATGAATCCCAATCGCATATTCCGCCGTAAGAGTTATTATTTCATCAAACTCTCCCTAATTTTTTTCACGAATTTCCTTTTTTCTTCTCCTCAATTTCCTCATCCGACATTTTATCAATTTTTATTAATAACAAGAACAATCGGTGTTTTCACACTTCTCACATTTTCATTGACAAAAAAATATCCCCAGTCGATATTTCCTGTGTTCCATCCAGCATAAACATTATTAAATCCACATTTTTCAAGCGCTTCCAATGCCACATTAGTCATATGCTCCCCAAGCAAATGCTTGGGTTTATGAATCCCTGGCGTATCCACAAATATAAACTGATCTTGTCCAATATTCACAATTCCCTTTATCTGATCCCGAGTCGTCCCAGCCTTATCCGAAACAATCGCAACCTTTTCCTTCACAAGCTTATTCATAAGCGTAGACTTTCCAACATTCGGACGTCCAACAATTGTTATAAATCCTGATTTCATTCCTTCTCCAATTCTATTTTTTTATATTTTTTTCACAAATTCCGATTTTTAGTTTCATTGCACCAAAACCATCTATTTTTACAATCAATATTATGAATCCCATCATCAATTAATCTGATATTTTTTTAACTTTTTGTCCCTCTCTTTAAATCTGATGAAGCACCTTTTACTTTTAAATCCTTTATAATCGTAACATTATCTCCATTTTGCAAGATATTTCCGTTTGCATCTTTTACTACAGCTTCATCACTGCTTTCTTCTTCAGTTTCTGCCCATTCGTAAAAAAACATTCTGGGCAAACTAGCATATTTCCATCCTCATAAACGTATTCTGATCCACATTTTGGACATTTTGGTAAACTCATATTTTATCATCCTTTCAAATTTTTCATAGTTATTTATTATTATATCACGAAATGAAGAGTTAGAAAACATATTTATTATTTTTTTATTTTCAACTTATAATCTTTATCTTAATTTTTCATTTATATTAATTTTTTTCAGTAAATAAAGGCATTATAAAAAGCGTTATGAAAAATAATACTCCATAATACAAAAAAACCGTCCACAAAGGAGCTTTTTCCGTTAATATTAATCTGTAAAAGCGGTATTTTTGCTTCCAGCATAAATAAATCCTTCAAATGCTTTTAAAAAAATAATTTCTGTTACAAAAACAACTATGCCATTAAATAATGATAATTTAAAAAAATATTTAAAAGGACAGCAAAAAAATAGGCACTGGATAACAACTGTTCCAATTGGAATTCCTACAATGTTCAGTAAAAATGAGAATAACGGCAATTTTTTTCAAAATAATATAAAAAAATAGCGGAATACTTGTGATTTGGATCGTCAGGCTTAAAAATATCAAATCGACGGTATTTCTTAAAACTTCATTTTTTTATTTTATCCAAAAAAACTTTTTTTCCTGATAAAATTTCTTAAATTCAGGATTTACAAAGATTATCGCTACAACTGCGGCATAGGAAAGCTGCATTGAAATATCAAAAAGTGAATAGGGATTTAACACAATTATGACAATAAACGACACCAGCAGAGATTTTTTACTTTCCTCCTGTTCAAAAAGGATTCTTGCTAAAATCATCATCGCTCCCATAATATAAGCACGTAAAATCCCTGGTGAAAATCCAATTAATGCACAATAAAAAGTAAGTGCTACAAGTGCCATTAAATACTTAAACCTGTATCCTAACGACAACCCATCCAAAATTTTCACAATCCCAATCACAACCAGACTTATATGAGTCCCAGAAATTACAATTAAATGAGCCAGTCCTGTGTATTTAAACTTATCCTTCATATCCTTAGAAACCTCCGCCTTTTCTCCTAGAACTGCAGCACGTGAAAAAGCATACAAATTTTCATCAGTTATAAACAATTCATCAAAAATATTCAAGATATATTTCCGAACTCCATTCAGCCGTGATTCTTTATATCCCAAAAATTTTTCCCATCAATTTTAACATTTCCATTTTTACTTATAACCTTCCTAATCTTGTACCGCATAAGATAAAATCCATATTCCAGGCCCTTTTTTTATTCTCAATGCTCGCCTGATTTTTTTCAAATATTTATTATTAACTTTTAGAACACTCCCACGATTCCCGTCAATTTTTAACATAAAGCACCTTTTTCCCCAGCAAGCTCTCCTTTAAAAAGTAACAAAAATTTAGATAAAATAAAAATAAAAACAATACCTGCCAAAATCAATATCCCGAATTGCCAAGCTCTTTTTACTTCTTCAATTCCAATTTCCATACAAAAAAACTTTTTTTAAATTTTGCCCTCTTCGCAAAAAGTTCAGATTTTTATATTTTTTTCCTCGCCGTTTTTTTCCCGCTGCTTCTTCATTTCTAAAATATATTTATCAAATTCACTATTTTTCAAATTTATTTGAATGTTCATTATTTTTTTCTATTTTTCTTTATTTTTTTAAATTTTTCATTGACTTTTTTTATTTCTATTAATCTTTATATTTTTCAACATCCCTAAAATTTTCATTTTCTTTTTGAATCTTCATTTTTATTTGATTTTTTTCACTATTCTACGAAAAACTTACATTTTTTAAAATCTCTTTTTTATTACTTTCCTCTACTATTCCATTATCCCCAATATTTTCCCCATTTTTTTCATCTTAAATTTCCTCCTCCCACAAATTAGCCTTTAAATAGTCATCCGAAAGATTAATCGGCTTTTTTTAGCCCGATAAATACTTATAATCGGATATTTTTGCCGCATTTATTGTATTTGTGGAAATTCTATAATAAATCTTTTTCCCCTTTTTTTGTCTAACAAATAAACAGAAAATCCCCTTTCAAAAATTTCCCTCATTTGTAGTTCTTCTCCTAAAATCAGCATTTTTTTATTGGAATTATTTGTCATATAAGATAAGTTTTTTTGGAAATCTCCATTTTATCAACAATATCCTTTTTGCCCATTTTTTTCATCTAAAAAAATAAGCCATCTTTTTCAGATATCTTTAAAATCCAGCACATATTCCTTCCTATTATGCTGTGCATACTGCTGAATTTTTCCTAATAAACTGGCTAATATTCCTCTTCTGAATTGTAAACTCCTGATTTTTGCCTCTGCTTCTGCAAATTCACAGAAACCACCATAAACAAAATCGCCATAATCGAAATGTACAGCAAAAACCTCAATAAGCGTAAACCCATTGCTATCCCCTTTTTTTCTCATTTTTTTCTTCCCCCTAAATCGATTAATCTATTTTTTTAATTATATTATACAATATTTTTTTCTAAAAAAATCAAATTATTTTTTTAAAAATTTTATTAATTTTATATATAATTAAAAATTTTGAAATCAAAAATAATCTAAAACTTAACTTAAAAACTTTTTAGAAATTTTTGAAAAAAATATGCTATAATTTTTACAGAAAACTTATTTTTAAAATTGAACTTAAACTGCATTTATACTATTTCTCGTTAAAATAGTTTTTTTGATTGGAATTTAGATTAAAGAGTAAAATCGTTTAATATTAAAAATTTTGAAAAAAATTTGTTAAAATAAAAATATTCTATAAAGAAAAGGAATGATCAATATGACAAAAAAATTTAACTACAAACCATTAATTGAATATACAAATTATGAAGGGAAAAAAATATGTAAAACCTGAAAAAGCTGGAGATTTAAAGGAAGATATGGAGCTTTTTTTAGAAAAAAATGGACAAAAATGCTAGAAAAGTTTTTTTACGGAAATTGCAAAAGGCTTTTGGAAGAAAAAGACAGATGGATTTTCATTTGCAGAAAGTTAGTAGCTGGATGAATCAGGCTCAGATTGCAAGACCTTATCTTTGGGTGTTTTTGCGACAAGATGGGGATAGTGATACTGAATCAGGGATTGCTTTGAGAGTTTTTAAAAATGGGAAGACTAAGAAAATTGGGATTTCGCTTGAAGTGAGTTTTGTTGAGAGAAAAATTGGGGAAAATACGCTTGAGAATCAGAATAAAGTTTTGGAAGTTCCGATTAATGAACCGCTTTATTATTTTGTGCAATTTGCAAAAAGTAAGGAAAACTGTGCTTTGGATAGATTTGAAGGAAATGAAAGTAATAGAGAAAAATTTCTTAAAAGAGTGGAAAAAAATGGGGAAATTAGGAAAGTTTTTGGTTAAGTTTGATGTGGAAGAGATTGAAAGATTTGAGAGTTTGGATGAGCTTGTTGAGGAATTTTTGGAAGGTATTAGATTACTTATGCCATTTTTATGTTGCTACTCACTAACTAGTAAAAATTATTTAAATTTAAAGGAATTTACTACTATTGAATAAAAGACTAAAAAAATTTGTTGTAAAATAAATAAAATATTATTTTTTTATATTAGACTTGTTCAATAACTATATAAATTTAGGATTTGACAAAATAAATATTTAAAAACTAGAGATTATTCCTTGTAAACTTAGGTTATCGAACATATCTATTCTATTATTTGAGAAAAAAATTAGGAGTGATGATTTTTGAATTTTGATGAAGCGTTTAAAAATACTGGAAATAGAGCCGACAAATGATAAGAAGAAAATAAAAATTGCATATTCTAAAAATGTTGAAGAAAATATCATCCTGAGGAGTTTTCCTGAGATGTTTATGAAGATTAATGAAGCATATAGGGTTGCTTTGGAGTTTGAAAAAAATTTGATTTTAATGAAATTAATTTTAATAAAGGGAATTTTTAAAAATAAAAAAATTTTTTTCTGAAATGGAACAGAAGTTGGAAAAAAAGATGGACATGAGGAAGTTTATTTTTGGAAATGATATTCAAAAGTCAGAGATTGAAAATGAAGAATTTTTCTGATATTTTTTTAATGGAAAAATATGAATGGATGGAAAAAAATTTCAAATCTTGGATAAAAAGAAATTCGTAGGATTTTAAATGGCGAAAAAGTTTCTTTTATTTACTTAAAAGTTTTTTTGAAAAGATTTAATAAGTTTTCAGATGATGAAAAGTCTAGAATCAGAGATATTTTAGGATTGGAAAATAATGATTTTTGAAGATAATTTGATTTTTAAAATCAGAGAATCTTTTTGAATTTGAAAAAGAATACATTATTTCCTGTTTGTCAAATAATAAAAATGAATTTTGGAAAATAAAGGAACTTTATAGCAGTAAAGAGAAAAAAAGATAATGACAAGGCTCTAGAAAATTTTTGTGGAAAGATATTTTAATGTGAAAAAGTTGAATATTTTTTGGATTTTTATATTTTTGTAATATTTATTGTGGAAATTATAAATATCTTGATATAAAAATAAATAAAAAAATTCACAATTTGTTTTTTTAATTTAGCAAATAATTTCTTTTTAAAAAGAATAGTTTACAGTTATAAGAAAAATAAAAAAAATATTTTTATCATTTGGAAATTACTTGCGAAGACGATATTGGAGAAGATGACGCTTTTATACACACTCTAATATTTCTTCTTAGTTGTATTGCGCTAATTTTTTTATTTGCATATTTAGTTTACCAGCAATAATAAATACAAAGGAAATAGATTATAGAAATGTCGTGAAAAGTTTTTGAATTAGTGAGAATTTATTGGATTGTACTTACAGTTACAAGAATTTATTTAGATTTTTTTCACTTGCAAAACGTGGAAACAATTTAAACATGGCAAGTATGTTGAATATACAGATAATTCTACTTGGAAGTTATTTGATTTCTATTTATTTTAATTATAAAATTAAAGATTTTTCTATTGTTTGGAATATTAATATGGATGCTTATAAAATTAATAATTGTAAATAAAATAAAAATATTTAAGATTGAAAAAAATTATGCAAAAAAAAATTTTTAGATAGAATATATAATTAAAAAAAATTACAGTTAATAAAAAAATAAAATTATTAAAAAAATTAAAGAATCAAGACTATTTATCAAAAAGTAATAAAATATAAAAAAAATAAAAAAATTGAAAAAAATGCTATATTAGAAAATTTTCTAAACTTTTTATAAATGACCAAAATATTATTAAAGGAGAAAAAAATAAAAAAATGGGAAGAATGATTGGAATTGATCTGAGAACAACGAATAGCCTAGCTACATATATTGACGATAATGGGAAAATAGAGTTTATAAAAAAATGAATATGGAAATATTTTTGATTCCGTCTGTTGTGGGAATTGATGAAAATGATGATATTATTGTAGGGGAATTAGCAAAAGAAAGAAGAATGATGAATGCTGGGGAAACTGCGAGTAATTTTTAAAAAGAAGAATGGGAACAGATGCAAAAATTAAAAGTTAAAAAAATAGAACTTTTGATGCACAAATGTTATCTTCATTTGTTTTTGAAACATTTAAAGGAAAAATGCTGAAAAAAACAGTTAAATGAAAAAAATAAATAGGGCGATAATAAGTGTACCTGCATATTTTTAATGATAAACAGCGAAGAGATACAAAAAAATGGCAGCAGAATTGGCAGGACTTACAGTAGAAAGACTTATAAATGAACCAACGGCTGCAGCATTGTCACTTGGAAGCAATATTTTAAATCAAAAATTTAAAGTTTATTGTTCTTGATTTGGGTGGTGGGACATTTGATGTTACTTTTGCTTGAAACATTTGAAAATATTATGGATGTGATTTCTATAAGCGGGGATACGATGCTTGGTGGAGAAGATTTTACTACTAAAATTTGTGAAATTTTTTTCTAAAGAATATTAAATTAGCAATAACAGATTTGAGCCGTGATGAAAGAACAAAAATTGTATACAAAAGGCAGATAGAGCGAAAAAAATTAATAAGTTTAAAAGATATTGAAATTGAGCTAGAAATTAAAGGAAAAAAAATTATAAATCAGAAATTACACAAAAAGGATTTTTAGAGAAAGCTGTAAAACCGTTGCTTGTGAAAAATGAAAGCTGCAATTGACAAGGCTTTGCAGGATGGAAATACAGATGCCAGAGAAATTGAAAAAGGTTGTTTTGGTTGGAGGAGCTGTAAAATTAGGGATTATTGAAGAATTTACAGAAAAAAATATTTTTCATAAAATGCGTGGAGAAAAAAATATTTTTAGTAGCGAGAATTTTTATTGAAAAATAATAAACTCGTGTCAATAGTGGCAAATCCTGATACAGTTGTAGCTTACGGTGTTGGAGTTGCAGTTGGAATGAAAGAAAGAAACAAAATGTTTAAGGAGAGAATTTTAACTGATGTTTGTCCATTTACTTTAGGAACAGAACTCGTAGGAAAACGATTTGCACCAATTATTCCTAGAAATACAACTGTTCCAACAAGTAAATCTGAATATTTTTACACAATAGATGACTATCAGGATAAAGTGAATGTTGGAATTTATCAAGGAGAAAGCCTGAATATAGATGACAATTTATTTTTGGGAAATTTTTTGATAGATGTGCCACGAAATATAGCAGGAAAGGAAGCTATAAATGTCAGATTTACTTATGATATAAACGGTATTCTGGAAGTGGAAGCGACAGTTGTGAGTACAGGACTTAAAAAGTAAATTGATTGTAAATGGAGATTTATCTGAAGAAGAAAAAAACGAGAAAATAAAAAAATGCTGGAAGAAATAAAAAAATTCAGTCTGAAAATAAAAAAATAAGGATAAACTGCTGCTTGAGAGAGCAAATAGAATTTATGCTGAGATAGTAAATACAGAAATAAGAAATCATATTTCTGGTTATTTAAAAAATTATCAAATGGTTGTAGCAACAGGCGATAGAATCCGTATTCAAAAGGCGAAAGAAAGTTTCTCACAGTTTCTTGATAAAATTGATCCTGAAATTAATGATATGAGTATAGAAGATATTTTTGAAAGATTTTTGAAGACGAAATGGAAGAGGAAGATATGAAAGAAGAAGATGAACTAAAATTTTTGGAATTAAAAAAATAATTCTTAATTATGAAGAAAAAAATAATTAAATATTTAAATTTTTAATGATTTTTGAAATTATGAAAAATGAGGTAAAAATATATTAAGAAACTGAAAATAAATAATAAATTAAAGTAAAAATAAATTTGTTTGACAACTTTTTTTAAAAAGGAGTGAGATGGTTATGAAAAGAAAAAAATTTATTGAAAATATTGGGATTATTGATCTTAGTAGGAAATGTTGCAAATGCTGAATATTCTGGGAAATTTGAGAAAAACTTATTCTAAAAAAATTCAGATTATAAAAATGAAAAATTACGAGTGTTAAAAGTGGAAAAAAAGTAAGAGAAATGTTTCAAAAATATTAAGTAATCAAGAAATTGATTTGAAACTTATTGAAAAAAATTGAGGGATTCAAATTATTTTAGAAATAAAAATGGGATTTATTATAAAAGTGGAGAAAAAGTTTTGAAATTGGATGGAGTTGATAAAGATAGTTTTGAAGTTATGAAATTTGGAAATTATGGGAAAGATAAGAATAGTGTTTTTTTATCATAATAGAAAAATTGGATGGTGTTAAACCAATTGGATTTGAGGAACTGGATGAAAGATTTGCGACATATGAAGGTGTTCTTTTTTTAATAATGGAAAAAAAGTTGAGGGAGTGAGAAGAATTGAGAGTGGCGATATGGATATGAATGGTCTTGAAAGAATTAGAATTTCTGATCATTGGGATCTAGGGTACTCAAATTATTTCAAAAAAATAAAGATGGAATTTATTATGCGGGGAAAAAGTAAATTTCTTAAATTGAACGGTGCAGATAAAGATAGTTTTAGTGTGACTTTTTAAAGGAAAAATATGGAAAAAGATAAAAAAACAGTGTCTATTATCAAGATAAAAAAAATGGACGGTGTAAAAACCAAATGAATTTATAGAGTTAAATGATATTTTTTTGCAAAAGATCGAAATAATATTTATATTGATGGGAAAAACTCGAGAATTTTTGAGGCAAGAGATTTTTTTGATTTTTGGATGAAAAAGAAATTCGAGTATAAAAAAATAAGAAATATTATTATGATAAAAAAAGTAAAAACTGTTAAAGAAGATAAAGAAATTGAAAAAAAGTTTTTTTAAAGTTATCAGACAGAACTAATACTATTTTTTTAAAGGATATTGAATAAATTTACCATTTTTAAATAGAAAAAAATTAAAAAAATGACAAGGAGAAAAAAATATGAAAACAAAAAAATCTATTAAAAATATTGATTTTATTTATTTTAGCGGGAACTATTGCAAATGCTGAATATTTTTAGGAAAAATGGAAAAGTTTATTATAAAAATGCCATATTTGGAAATTAAGTCGAAAGTGAAAGGTGCGGATGCGAAGACTTTTTGAGAATGTTGGAGAAGATAATATGGAAATAGCTGGCTTTTTTTGGAAAAAAATAGCAAGAATACTTAAATAAGAAATCATATTTCTGGTTATTAAAAAAATATTAAATGGTTGTAGCAACAGGCGATAGAATCCGTATTCAAAAGGCGAAAGAAAGTTTCTCACAGTTTCTTGATAAAATTGATCCTGAAATTAATGATATGAGTATAGAAGATATTTTTGAAAGATTTTGAAGACGAAATGGAAGAAGAAGATATAAAAGAAGAAGATGAACTAAAATTTTGGAATTAAAAAAATGATTCTTAATTATGAAGAAAAAAATAATTAAATATTGAAATTTTAATAATTTTGAAATTATAAAAAAATGAGGTAAAATATATTAAGAAAAAAAGTAAAAATATTTAAAAATAGGGAGTAATAAAAATGTCAAATTTGAATAAAGAAATTGTTAATGAGATTTTTAGAAAGAATAAAAAGGGATTTTTTTGAAAGAAATTAGGGAAAATAATGTGGAACTTAATATTAAGCCACTTTGTCATGCAAAACTTTTTGGATAGAGAAGAAATTTCTTTGACGGAGAGTAAAAGTAGGAGGATTTCCGTATATTCCGATTGGAGAAAGAGCACCGATGTTTTATGATGCGTTTTCAGATTGTGAAGATGATGAGGATGACGATGAAGATGGAAATGAAACAATGGCTCTGTTTGCTCAAATTAATTGTGAGGATTTAAAAGGACTTGAAAATTTTCCTGAAAAGGGGCTTATTCAAATTTATATGCAAGGGGATACAGATTTTGAAGTTTACAATGAAGATGACTTGAAAGTGATTTATTATGAAAAATATTGGGGAACATTATAGCGAAGAAGAATTGAAGGAGATTTATAATCCAAAAATTTGATTGGGGAGATTTTTCCTTTTGGAGAAACGCTTGAAGAGAAATTGGGTATGCATTGGAATTTTCTTCGATGTACAATATTTCAGAAATAAGTGAAGAAAAACAGAAAAAATATCTTGAGACAACTTTGGAAAAAATGAATTTAAAATTGTCGGAAAAAGAAAAGGAAGATATATTTTTAAAGGTAGAAGATGACATATTCTATAATTTTAAATGGAATGAGTATATTGACAAAAATATGGAAATAGTAGATGAAAAGGCGTGTGAATTGATTCAAGAACACATTGTGGCGGATATCCTGATTTTTTTCAAGGATACGACCCTAGAGAAAAAGGAAGGAGAAAAAGAAAAAAATACGATATGGTTCTTTTTCAGTTAGGAAGTGATTTGTCTAAAGATGGAGATTGGAGAGCTTTTAATTTTTTTGATGCTGGATTTGTGAACTTTTTTTATTAATAGTGAAAAATTGAAAAAAATAAAGATTTTTTTCAGATATTTTTTTGTTGATGTTCAATGTGGTTAATATTTTTTTAAATGAATGGCAAGGGAAATATGAGCATTTATCAAAAAGGATTTAGATAAATCTAACATTAAAATGAAAAAAATTAAAAAAATAAGGAGCGAATATGAAAACAAAAAAATCTATTAAAAATATTGATTTTATTTATTTTAGCGGGAACTATTGCAAATGCTGAATATTTTAAGGAAAATGGAGAAGTTTATTATAAAATGCCATATTTTTGAAATCAAGTCGAAAGTGAAAAGGTGCAGATGCGAAGACTTTTTGAAAATTTGGGAGAAGATAAGATGAAAGTTATCGGCTATTTTTGGGAAAGATAGCAAAAAAATGTTTATTTTATTGGGGAAAAAGATAAAAGATGTTTCACCTAAAGGATTTGAGATTTTGGATGCCAAATATGTAAAAGATGATAAAAAAACTTGTATAAATTGGAAGATAAGTTGAGTTCTTATTTTTTTCAAGTAATGAAATAAAAAAACAAAAAAAGTTTCAATTGATGGACTTGATGTGAAAAGTTTTAAGGTTTTAGAGAATAATAAAGATTCCTACTTCGACTATTATGTAGATAAAAGCAATGTTTATATTGATAAAGATAATTTGGAAAAAAATAACAGGAGCGGATAGAAATTCTTTTTGAAATTTTTAGGGTATTCTATTGCTAGAGATAAAAAAATAATGTCTATAATAAAGGGGAAAAATTAGGAAATATAGATATTGCGAGTTTTAAATATTTTTGATAATTGGATAGCGAAAGATAAGAATAGAGTTTTTTTATATGGATGAGCGTAAAGATATTAAAAATGCGGATGCGAAGACTTTTGAGAGAATGGGAGAAAGTTACTATTTTAGGGATAAAAAAATAATGTTTTTTTGCTTTTAAAAAAATGATTATTCTGACTCTAATTATAATTTGGTTTTTGGAAATGTCGAAAAAAATATTGATAGAAGTAGTTTTGATATTTTGAATAATGAATTTGGAAAAAGATAAAAATGGCGTTTATTATTTTGGAGAAAAAAATAGATGGAATTTCTTCGAATAATGCTAAAGTTGTTGAAGAATTAGGAGATTACGATTATATTTTTTTCAAAGTGGCAATGATCATTACTTGGTGACTGTAAATGCAGGAAATTCGTATGACAAGTCAGATGATAATACAAAAGAAAAAAATTTAAAATAAAGAAAAATAAATGGTTTGAATATTGATTATGACACATTTAAATATTTTTGAAATATACGATTTGTATAAAGATAAAAATAATTTTTTTATTATCATTCAGATAATGACTTGAAAAAAATTAAAAGTGATATTGATGTTAAAAAGTGCTGAAAAAAATGATTGAGTTGCGTGATTTTATAAAGGACAAAAATAATATTTATCATTTTTTTCTGATGGAAAACTTGAGAAAATTAATTTGAAAAATTGATGTAAATAATTTGGAATATTTGGATGATGGAAATTCTGTTTTTAGTAGTTATTTGAGAGATGGAAAAAAATGTTTACTTTGTGAATGATGAAGATGGGAAAATAAAAAAATTGTGAAAAATGTTGATAAAAAAACACATTTAAAGTTGTAAAACGGAAATTATGGAGTGGATAGTAAAAAAATGTTTATTGTTTTGGAGAAAAAAATTGGATTTTGTAGGACTAGATGGGCTTAAAATCTTTAATGAGATTTATTTGAAAGATAAGAAGAATGTTTATGAAATTTCTGTAAATGATAATGACAAAGTGAAAGTAGAACCGATTAAAAAAATCTTAATATTGATGTAGCAAGTTTTGAAGATATTTTTTTGGTGGATTAAATTACAAAGATAAAAAAATGCCGTTTATTATGTTGATGAAAATAATGGAAAAGTTTCTTTGAAAATATTAAAAGGAGCAGATCCAGCTACATTTGAGTTTGGAATTATTTCTAAAGATAAAAAAATAGTGTTTTTATTGGAAATCAAAAAGTTGGAAGGCGTGAGTTCTAAAGGGTTTGAAGTATTAAATGATAGTTTAGATTTTGTAAAAGATTATAAGAATGTTTACTTTTTTTGGACAGAGAAAGTGATGGAATTACTTATAAAGTGGAAGTTTTAGATACAAAAAGGAGTTGACATTCCGAGTTTTGAATTTTTTGGGGATTCTTACAACAAGTATTACAGAGATAAGAATAACATATTTTTTTAAATGATAGAGATGAAAAAAATGAAACTTGAAAAAAATTGGCTGGTGCAAATCCAAAAAAACATTTGAAATTATGGATGGTAATTTTTGCAAGAGATGATAAAAAAATCTTTATATTTTTTTGAGTATAAAGTGGATGGAATTGATTCAAAGACATTTGAAACATTGAACTATGAAATGATAAAAGATAAAAAAATGGAGTGTACTTTTTGGAAAAATATTTCAGAAGAAAATGAAAAATTCAGAAATAAAAAGTAAAAAAATTAGATTCAAAAGGAATTGATTTAAAAAGTTTTAAAAAAATGTTGACAACAGTGATTATTATTTTTAAAGATAAAAATGGTGTTTATTATGAAAATTCTGAGAATTTACATAAAATAGAAAAATGTTGATTTGAAGACATTTGAAGCATTGGATTATGATTTTGCAAAAGATAAAAAAATTCCGTTTATTATGAAAATAAAAAAAGTTAAATGAAATTGACACTTCAAGTTTTGAAAAGATAGAATTTAATTTTTATAAAAAGACAAAAAAATGGACTTTATAAAATTGATAAAAATGATGAAAATGATGAGATAAAAATTAATTCCACTCAATGAAAAAGTCAATCTTGAAAAATTTTTGAAGAAATAGGCGGAAATTATTATAAAGATGATAAAAAAATCTTTATTATTTTTGGAGAAAATGAGTTTAAGAAAAATAGATGGATCGGATCCAAATTCATTTGAATATGACAACGAAAAATTATACTTTTATTGCAAAAAGACAAAAATAATGTTTACTTTTGACGGAGAAAAAAAGTAAAAAGGAATAGATGTTAAGAGTGCTGAAGGAATAGACGGGCTTTGGATAAAAAGATAAAAATAGTGTGTTTTATCGAGGGAAGAAATTGGAGAAAAATCAGTTCAAATAACTTTAACTATTTTGATGGCGGAATGTCGTATGATATAATTTTTAGTTGACAAAAACGGAGCTTACAAATTGTTGGAAAATGAAAATCAAAAAAAGATAAAATAATCCCACTTGATAGCAAAAAAATATTGACTTAAAAAAACTCTTGAAAGAATTGAATCTCCAATGGATAGTTCTAATTATTTTTAAAGATAAAAATGGAGTTTATTTTTTTGAATGGAGAAAAAAATTCGTGAAAATAAATGGAGCGGATATAGATACTTTTGAAGTAACAATGAGTGGAAAATATGGAAAAGATAGGAATAATGTTTATTTTTGAAGGGAAGAAAATGGAAGGGAGAATCCGAAGAAGTTTGAGGAGGAGATGGAGATTAAATAATAGGAATTGCTTTGTTGGAATTGCTAAATTTTTGGAATAAAAAAAGGAGAGTTATTGTGAACATTAAAAAGATATTTGTTAAAAAAATTCTGCTTTTACTTGTTTTTGGTAGGGAGTGTTGCGAATGCAGATATTCTTGTAGGCCTTTTTTTATGAAATTCATGAAAATAGTGTGTACTATAGAACAGAAAATGGATTAGAAAAAGTTGCAAAATGCAGATGCGAAAACTTTTGAAATTTTTTTAAAGAAAGCAGATCTTTTGGAAGGGATAAAAAAATAATGTTTACTATTTGGGAGATAAACTGAATAAAATAGATCCAAAAAAACTTTTGAAGTAGTTGAAGGATACTATATTACAATGTTCAAAGATAAAAAAATGGAATTTATACTTTTGGAAAAAAATTATGATAAATTAAAAATTATAAATTTTTAAAGAAAATGGGATTGATATAGATTTTTAATGATTTTAAAGTAATTTCAAGTGAAAATCCAACCATTTATAGAAATAAGAATGATATTTATTTCCAAAAAGGCGGGAAAAATTTATCCAATAAAAAAATGTGGATGCGAAAACTTTTGAAAAAAATAAACGGTCGTAGTTATCTTAATAATAAATATTATCGAGATAAAAATGATGTCTACTATTTTTTTCTAGTGATAAAATGTTGAAACTAGAAAATGCAGATAGAAACAGTGTTAATGAATTAAGTAAAAAAATATTTTTAAGAGATAAAAAAATAATGTCTATTTTTGAAAATCAACAAATAAAAGGTTTGGATGTTAATAGTTTTTAAAGTTATTTATGAAAATAGAATATCAGAACCTGAAAATTTGATAAAAAGATAAAAAAATGGTGTCTATTATATTGATGAAAATAAAAAAACTTTAATAAAATTTAAAAAAATAATGAGATAGATATAGAAAGTTTTGGAATAGCAAATAAAATGTTGGATGATTATTTCAAGGATAAAAAAATAATGTCTATTATTTGGAGGATTATAAACTTCATAGGTTAGATGATTTGGATATTGAGACTTATCAAAAATATTTTTTTTATGACAAGATACAAAAAGGATAAAAAAATAATTTGTACTTTAAATGGAAAAAAAGTGAAAAGGTGCTAATCCTGACGATATTGAAATAATTGAAAATAATTTTATAAAAATAAAAAAACACATTATATAAAATTTCTAATTTTTGAAGGAAAAGAAGCTGAAATAGAACCTTTATCAGTTGATGCAGATACTTTTTGAAGAAATTGACAATAATTATTATAAAGATAAGAATCATGTTTATTTCTATAAAGATGGAAATTTGCAAAAATTAAAAAAATACGAATGTTAAAAATTTTAAAATGTTGAAAGAAAGTTCTGATTTTTGAAAAGCTCAAAAGTAACATTTATTACAAAGGATATAAATTAGAGCAAGTAGATAAAGATAGTTTTGAAATACTAGACGAAGCTTATGACGGTTCTATAGTAAAAGATAAAAAAATAGTAAATATTATCATGGAGAAAGAATTAAGTAAAAATAAAAAAATTATTCAGATAACAAAATAAGAAGAAAGGAGAACCCAATATGAAA